>Ga0181612_131308_pt1 | contig 12852 bp, 4 predicted proteins | sample HoacroProtozoa21_FD_119630 | JGI IMG/M metagenome (GOLD analysis project Ga0181612, IMG submission 119630) | Hoatzin crop microbial communities from Cojedes, Venezuel. Combined Assembly of Gp0051906, Gp0051904, Gp0051908 | reverse complement strand
CCTGACACCCACCCTTCAGATATTTGTAAGTATATATTAGGTCCCCTCGCAGCCTTCTCTTCTTCAGGCTGAACAAGCTCAGCTCCCTCAGCCTCTCCTCGTAGGAGAGAGGTTCCAGTCCCCTCATCATCCTTGTAGCCCTCCGCTGGACTCTCTCCAGTAGCTCTTCATCTTTCTTGAACTGGTGAGTCCAGAACTGGACATAGTACTCCAGACAGGGCCTCACTAGGGCAGAGTAGAGGGGGAGGAGAACGTCTCTCAACCTTCTGGCCATACTTGGGTCAACATTTTTGACATCTCGAACGAGTCACATCCAGGTCTTTTCAAAGACTGTGTGTGACTAACCCTTTGATCATTGCTGGGAAAAATCCTAGATATCTTTTCTTTTCTGTTCAGAAAATTATCCATGGCATGAATATTGATCCTCTGACATTGATGAGCAAAAGAATTTATCTCAATTTTCTAGTGAGAATTTGACTCAAAATCAGAAATTCTCATTGGAAACAAAGATTGATGTAGCTTAGGACTGTGACATTTGGCTTCTAATTTTTTGTTACAATTCCTGATGTGTTGTTCAACTAAAATTTCCTTTTTGAAGTGGGGCTATAGATCACTGTCAGAAGTTGTTTCTGTTTGTACAATTTTACTTTATACTTTTGTGTACTTAATGATTTTATTGGTGACTGGCCATAACCAGATACCAGCTGCTACTTCACATGCACCACTTTTCTTCATTTTCACAGTGCTTGAAAAGACATTATTAGTGAAAGGATGTAACGACAGAATGCCCTGAATATTTACCTTTAGAATACTTCCAGTTGCTGGAATCCATGCGGCTGCAGTTACCTTACATCTTCTGAAAATCCTGTAAATAGGTCATGGTAGAATCCTAATCTTAATTCCTTTATTTTAGACTTTAAAATCTTTCCTATTAAAAAAATATTTAATCTGTGTAGAATGTACCTGGTTTAAAATTTACTGGACATGTTACAAAAGGTTGTACGTTCTTATTTGGCTGCAGCTCTAATGATTTGCATATGATGTGTCTGATTCCAGAGTAGAGGTAGTTTGATGGTGTGAATTCAGTCATATATATATATTCCTAGTCTCTTCATTCTGTAATTGTGTCCTAAAACCCACTTCAGTACTATTTCTTAGACGTACAGACTTCTATAGATTTTTTCTTGTTTTCCTCTCTGGTAGCATAAGAAAATACAGAAGAATACTTTCACTCCTCCTCACAAAGATCTACGTAACAGGAATGGGAATTACATTAAGGGTAAATTTCTCCAGCTGAATGTGTTTGGCACCTCAGTATGTATCTGAATTCCAGAATGTATCCTGACCTTTATGGTTTCATCTTTATCTGACTAGATTATGTTTCAAAGAAAGGTCTTACTCGTTTTATATCTGAAATAGATTATCTAGAGATGAATCACTTAGAGATGTACATACAGCTCTGTCAAAAATGAATAGTGTTTCTCTTTTTTCTTATCTCTGTGATGCTCATTTAAAGGATCCTCCAGTTGATTGTGTTCATAAGTATCCGGGTTTTTTTGTCTTTGGCATACTGTTATTCCAGTTGATCATGTTCATAAGTATCTGGACTTTTTTACCTTTGACATGCTGTTATTCCAGTGGAAAACATCAAGGAGTTGATGCACTTGCCTCTGAAATAGTTCAGGATAAAGCCAAAGAAAAGACAACTTCTTATTTTACAGTATTCATTCATATTGTTGCAGTATATGAGTATTTGCAATACTTTATGCCAAAGTGTTAGTTACCAAAGTCTGGCATTTCAATGAAGTTACCCATTCCATTTTGCTTCTTTTTTAACAAACATGTCTATTTTTACCCAACATTCTATTTTATACTCGTAACACAACTTTAAGAGTTCCGAAGATGAAGTCAGATCAGCATCCAAAAAATTGAAATCTTGGTTCATCTCTCAAGCTATTGCATTTCATTTATAATACATTAGCTGCATTTCATTAGCCACAGTTAGTTCCTGTCCCAGCACAAGATACCAGCCTATCTAAAAGTAGCCGATAAAATTATTACTTTAGAGAAATGGAAGAGATCCACATTTCTGGCATCTGAAAATCCACATTCAGTATTTGGTTGAATGACCCTGTATATTTAGCACCAGAATATACCCAGCTACCTGCTGTCTTCTGTGAATATTTGTGCAGATAGAACAAAAACCTTAGAAGTGTATCGGAACTCCTGAAGTGGGAGCTGCGGAAGGAAAGTCTCATATAAACACACAACCCAAGTCGCGTACATCTCAACAAAACCGAAAGGACCCTGGTCACAGTGATAAAAGATAATGCACTTCTGTAGATTTGTCAAAGGCACAATTTTATAACAAACAATCAAAATAGCAGAAAGGCATTTAAATGTCTCTCTAGAATTCACACATGAGTTAAAAGCCTTTGGTTGTAAATCTGAATAATGCTAAATAAATCAAATCTGACAGTTGTTGCCACTAAATAGCTTCTGCTGTGATCTGAATACCAGCTGTCTGATACTTTCAAATATGAAGCAGGTTACAGAATTGGATTAACTTCATCCCACCTAGAAAGGTGAAAATGGTGTTCTCACTTCCAGTTCTGTTAAGGTGATAATTAACTAGAAATAAAGTAGTAAAATGATGCAAGTATTATATGAAATTATGAACCTGCCGTTAGTCTGTATGTTCTGTTGAAACCAACGGTAGTTTAAAGTCAATAGGGTCTATGAGATGAAGAAAACTTGATTCTTCCTAGACATTTTCTTATGCTTTTAATCCTCAAGAAGGATTTCACAAAGAAATATCTGAGAAGTTAGACCTCAGGTTATTTACTGGAGAAAACCAGAGCAATCATAAACCCTGCTATAGCTCTTCAGCAAGAATATGGAAATGCTCTTTCTAGCCCTGAAAGAATATTCAGAAAGATGTCTGGATTATCCACTCTATTGCAGATTGTCAAGGGAAGGTCTGTAAATTTCCAGGCTTCAGCTGCTTGACTTCCAGCTTCTACAGCTGATTGGTTGTCGGGGAGTGTTCTCCCTGATGTGTCGCTTTCCCTCTGAGTGACCTCTGAAGAAATGCCATGGTATGATGCAGTTTTTAAAAACTGCATATAATTTCTTCCCAGGCTACCTCTCTGTCTTCCATGAATCACTGATATAGAAGCAGCTTTAAACAATACTTCACTCTAGTCAGCAAAGTACGAGTAGTGCACAAAATTTTGGGAAAACCAAAATTATTATATTAGTGTATTTATGGTGTACATGTTATTTATTGCTTGTTATTTATTTTATTATATTAGTATTGGTATATTTTTCTTCAAATAGCTGATTATGTTAATAAGTGAAGATGTCAGTTATGAAAGCTAGACTTCATTAAATATTGATTCATAACTCACAAAGCTTGTCCATACTTTATTACACAAATAAATGAGGAATTCCAGAAGCTGTTAGTCTGTATGAACCATTCATGATTTTGGTAATAATTTCAGGAACACTGCTGCTGACATGCCACCTTGGGGGCAACTTCAGTCATTTATTTAATTTTTGATGTGTTTGATATAACATTGTCAGAACAGGAAAGATGCAAACCAATTAAAAATCCTCCCTATGCCCAGCTGGAGTAATTTACCAACACAGAGGCCCTTTGAAGCATTCAGTTTTATTGTGAAATAAAACACTGTGTATTTCTTACAGCTTTTGACGAGATTCGTTTTGAATCTTTGTGTCAGGAGATGTACAAGTGTTATCTGTAAATGAGAAATGTATGCAAGGTACTCAACTACTGCTGAATTTCAATGAACTTTGTGGTTCTAATGTCATGAATCTCTGTCAAATGTTAACAGAAATTAAAGGTAAAATTCATATGGAGGTTTCACAAATCACAACCTTATCTGTCAACATTTTATAATAACCTAACAGTTATGATCTACCAAGGTATTAAAGTGCAATTCTGAGCCCCAAAGGAAAAATCATGACATTCTCAGACCGGTAAAATAACAATAAATATTTTTATTGAACAGAATTTTCAAGCTTTCCTTTCAAACTTCTCTCACTAATTGCATTTCAAAAAACTACTGTTGCAAATGCTGAGAATAGACAGGAAAAAAACACTGAGACTGTTATAACTTTGAAATGCTTTAGATACCACTGCTTCTTTAACATTTCTTTCATCCTGCATTTTTAAAAATAAAACTGATTTTAAATTTTTGATAAGATAGTTTTCTTTACAAGCATGTTAAACTCTACCACTACAATTTTCATTCCACAGGGCAGGAGAGACATTAAATACATGAAAACATTCCATCTTCTCTGTCAATGTTTAAATTTCTGTAAAGACCTCTGTTATATGAATCTAGACACAGTACAGAAATGTGTAGCATTACATTCAAGAACTTGGCCCTAATTTTGGAAATCTATCAGGTCTATGAAGTTCATTTTGCTAATTCAAAACTATATTAATCTTCTTTTCTGCTGCTAAAAACATAAAGGATTAGAGCCAGATTCTGGTCTGTATTACAGCTTGCTTTTTCTGCTCCGAGGTTCAAAGGGCTAGAAAACCAAACGAAACAGCCAGTGAAGGGTTGGATCAGCTTCATCTGACTCCTTCCTAGCTATCCAGTGGAAAAGTTGTGGAGAATTTCAAGCATTCCCTCTTGTACCAACATCATTTTGGAATTAGATGAGTAAAAAATGATCTGTGAGGATTATATGTTAATTAGTTATCAGTTCGCTGTTGCCTTTTCACTGAATGGTTTAGAAGTACACGTTTGTTCAAGCTGTGGAAAACACCTCTAATACTGAAATTATTTTTTTCTTACTTGAAATAGTTCAATATTTAACAGATCAGAGACTGCATGAAGTATCTTTGACCACACAGCTGAGTGTCATCATTATAGCACTTCAGAAGATTGTTCTTAACTTTTTGTTGTCTTAAACACTAAATACTCTATACAAAGTCAAAGAGAAGGGGGGATCCTTCAAATGCCGGTTTTTTTCCAGTTACAAAGGTAGAAGATTCAAGTTCAAACCTAAAGTTTTTCTTCTTTGGCACAGTATGCGATTATACAAGCAAGTATACATGACACTTAAATGGGTACCAGAGTATTGGAAATAAAAGTGCATTTGGAAAGGCAACTCTTTCTCACATCTTACAAGTGATATCTGAAATTTCTAGTTGTTGTTTACACTGAAAATATAAGGTCAAGGCTTACCCTCTAGCCTGGTGGTTAAGACATGCTTTAGAAATGTGGGTTCAGCTCTCTAGCTGGAGGTAGGTGTTGAAACCATATTTCCCATGCATCAGGTGGAAGTTGTTACCAACTGGTCTATTTATTAAAAAGAGGTTGTCTTCTGTTATGGGAATCTATCCTTTCATTTCCTTTGCAATTTTACACAAGAAAAAGAGAGCTTTTTTTTTAATTTTAGCAACAAAAGCCCAAATGACTTCAAGTTTTATTTGCTCTGAACTATTTTTTGAGCAACATTTTTCTCTTTCAGTTCAGCTGCTGAACCACAAATAATCTCTGTCTCCTTATGTTGTAAAATCCCTGTCTAAGGTTGAGGACAAACTGTAGTAGCTACAATAATTTTAGAACCTTTGAAGAGCTGCCTTTTTACCACTTTTCCTCTGTAGAAATACCAAGCAAATTTTTTGTACCATTGTCTATTTAGTATAATTTTGTCTATTTGTAATTTTCCACAAAGATACCCACTGCACCCTGTACATAAGTTTTGACACTGTTAATGACAATCACTATTTTGAAAGTTTTCGTATTTAATCTATACAGTGCTGTCACCTATCCAGCAGAAGTAACTTGTGGTCAAACATGCCTTTTAGGAGAAAGGCATGAAGTGTTCTGCTTCTCTAGGAAAGAAAGTGCTCCAGAGCGAGCCTGGTGCCTTGGACCTGGAAAGGAGGGTGGCTGGGACTTTCCTTCCTGACACAAGCAGGACAAAGAGCATTGCATAAGGATCCTCTTGCATTCGACTGTTCACATGCTGTGGAAAATATTTTTCATGTATTGGGATGATGTCACTAAAACGGAGCTAAACTAAAGGAAACTTTTCCCACACGGAGATTTCCTGCCTGCATTACAATCCTCAATAGCTTTAAGCAAACCTCTAGATGTCTGCTGCAGTTGCCAGTAGGACCCTCATCTCAGAACCTTATTGGATCCGCGTTGCTGCGTTCACCCTTTTCGCAGAATATGCTTGTCTTTTAGGCCCTGGCACTTCATATTTCTGTCTGGACTTCTGCTCCTCTGTTTGGCTTTTTTTCCAGTAGTCCCGAGATCTACTTCCATCCCTGGTTAGATCCAGGAAGAGCAGCAATACAAAAATTATCAATGGAAAATAAAGTAAAGCTTATTTCCTTGCTAATTTTAATAGTTATGAATGTTTATTTCTAGGGAATAATGGTCTGTGGTCCCTTCACTGTATGATCTTTAAAATGATTTCATGCAAAGATTGTGTTTCTCCTGCGAAAGGAGCACTTTTATGCCATGCACTGACATTCTTGACTTACATGCATGTATGAAAGCAAAACTAGAATGCCTGAAGAAACCCCCCAAACTTTTCTCTTCAAATAAAAAAGCCAGGTTTTCAGCATTAAATCTGGGTTATGATTGTTACTGCATTGCAGCTTCTACGCAGGAACATTGCGATAGACAGAACTGTAGTTAAATTCTTGGACTGTCTGTCTTTACTAAAGAGCTTCTGGTGAAGCAAAGTTGGTAGAAGGAAGGAGATTCATGCTGCAGTCTCTGTTTTATCGAAGAACAGCCTCAGTACTGCAGAAGTACTAAGAACTACAGAAAGAATACTATAAATACATTCCAAAGACTGTTAATTCAGATGAAATTTCATACCATATCAGAGCAGATCTGCAGTGACTTAAAGATATGGTAAAACTGGTGAGTTTTGGAGAAACAAGTGTCCTGCACGTTTTGAATCCATTTCCATTTAGAGAGTTTTCATCATGAGATTATGCCCTTTGAATAGGAGGAAGATTCTGCTTGGAAAGATAAAAAATGGAGATTAGAATTTAATCGGATCTAGAGTCCAGGAAAGACTACAAAAATACATTTCTTTGCACATGTAAATATTCAGTAATTAAGAAAATGGTATTTTACAACAGAAACATGAAATCCCACTTTAAAACCAATCCTCTGCTTTTGTGGAGTAAATATTCCAAGTATGATTTGGGTCTTTAAAGATACGTTTTTGTCATACTTTTATGGTATTTTTCTTTTATGGTGTTTTTGGAGATACAAGTGCCTGCAAATACCTATGGGTATATACTGTATTTTTTTCTTGTAAGAAATATCCTTTGCTGTAACAGATAATACCGTATGTAAAACACAGGAGAGAATTTGTGGATAGCAAGCACAGGAGCTCAGTGTCTCGGTGTGTGGTGGATTCTAGAGTAATATTAATCGTTTGGAATTCCCAGCTATGTACCCAGGTAGTTTATATGTCTGCAGAATTGTGTCACTGGGCATTGTCTTGGGTCTCGCTTGAGATCCCTGTGTCTTCAGCTCTCACCCTTTGATGTATTGGATATGAATAAGTCAAAAAATCAAAATACTATGTTCTGGAACAAGTCTATAGTTTGCTTTTGGTCACCAGAAATGTGGTTGGAGGGCTTGTAATATACAGAGTTTTACTCACAGCCTTGGAAGGATCTTTGAGTTTGTAAATACAGTCAGGTGAATTTCCTGTGTTCCAAGGATTTGGTTTCTGCATAGTTCTGTCTGTCCCCTCTAGACCCTAGCAAGTATGTTATTTCAGCTACAAGCCTATCCTTTAACAAGCTGCCTAGGCTTAGAGTCTACATAATGAAACTAGAAAATCAGATTTGGTGACTGGATGGAACCAAGACCAATTCACTTTGATATTGCTTTAGTATTGCCTTTTGAAAATTAGTTTGTAGGAGCAGTTTAATTTTAATTTCCTAATTCAAATCACTGCACTCTATTGAATAAGGTTTCAATGAGCTTGAATACAAAAGATAAACAGTAATAATTTCTTTGTTTTCAGATAGCTTTTGAAGCTTCTTTGCTAGTATCAAGACCTTGCTTTCAGTGAGATGACCACTGTGTCTGCTAAAGCCTTCAGGGAAATGAAAGCAAAAACCAGATAACATGAAGACTGCATTAAAATGTGAGAAATATTTCAGAGTCCAAATTCAGCTAGTAGTGTCAAGGATACATAATGAGGATACAATTAAGAACTTGAAGGAACAGAGGATCAGACAGTGTCTTTTGAACAGATGGGGGCATAAATAATCTAGCATATATCAAAAGTGCTAGTACATTGTGTTTAGGAACGTTACTTTACTGTGTTCACAAAAACTTCATTTATACAAAAAAAAAAACTTGCTTAATTAAATGTATATGTATTTTTGTATAAAGTCTTTATCAAAAACTTCATATTTGGCATCTTTTATTTTTGTATTTAAATAATATGAAAAATGAACCCTAATGATTTTGGTGCCCAAACTTCCATTAGGATTAGGTATTTCTAGACAGCTTTGAAATCTCAGGTTTAATGGCAGGACAACATTAAAAGAAAAACACTTGGTCTTGGAGAAGTTCTAGTACCTGATCATTCCCTGAAGGCCTTTGCTGTCCTTAGCTAAGGGCTTTCTCCATTGCAGCCCAACTCTATCCTTGAAACAGGGAAACCTCCACCCTCCACAAAATCGTCCTGTCACTATGGAAACAAATGCCTTGCTACAATTTCTGCACTGGAGGGGAAACAGGTAAGCCACTAACCTGGCAATGTGACTGGAATAATTCTGCTGATTTCAGGGCTAAACCCGAAATCCTTTATCTCACTGTCAGATGGAGAGAAAAGGTGGAATGTAATACAGTAAAACCTATGTTTAAACTTAAGTGTCTCTGGTACTTAGTAAACTTCTTTTAGAAAACTATACAGAGTAGGGAAATATTTGGATTGTCTTCCTTGGTATGAGTCCTTTGGTAGCGCGGTTCTGAATGCAGCTGTAGGTTTTGTACCTGCTTTGGTTTTCCTTTTTTTATTTTTGCTTTTGAATCTCAAAGTCAAGCTAAACCCATTCCTCGGCCTGTGCATAAACAAATCCGTACGTTATCTGTTTCACTGAAAAAAATGCAAGGTCAACATTTGGCAAGAGTCACTGAAAACGTTTTTGGACAAATCTGGTCTAAGTTCCAGGTTTATGACAAAAGCTGGAATCACGTAAAATCTCATCTGGTTCTGCTGAAATTTTTTCATCAGTTTTCCCACAGCCTTCTTGCAAACCATTGGCAACAATGTCAACTTTAGCACTGTCAGAGATCTAGATCTGGGCTGAAGAGCAATAAGGCATGGGTCTTTCAGCAATAAATGTGACACTAGACACCAAATCTGTTCATCATCACAGTTCTACAATCTCGCCCTGCACCTTTTGAGGTTTGCTGTGTGAGGAACGTGTGGTTTCCCTGGGCTAGCAGATAAAGCTGCTCGATCTGAACTACAAACAGGGAAGACGCATTCAGCAGCTTCTATGCTCTTTTCTTGAAAACATGTCTGTTTCATTCTTCTGTAGCCCCTGCTTCATACTGACATCTTTAAGTAACTCTAAAAAGCTTTTTTTGCCGTGCTTTTCTTTCTGCCACTCATATTTAATCATTTCATTTCTATATTTTTCTTTGCTTCCTTTTGCAGTCATCATCCTCTTTTTCTATTCCCTGAAGTTCCTTTCTGAAGGGAATGTTTAAAATATAGTTCTGTTCTTTCTCAATAGCTATTCATAGCAGACAGAATAAAGGAACAACATGAGTGTATCCTGTATGGGAACTGTCTCCCCGTTGCCTACCCACCTTCTGCCAGAGGGATGCTAGCTGATATGTAGCAATATGTATATCTCCTGAGATTCTCCAGGCTTAGAGTTGCCCACAGGGTTCTGTCTGCATGCACAGAGCTTCATTTTTTTTTTTTTGCCTCCAAAGTAATAGCATGTTTTAGACACATTCCCCTATCATTCCTAATCTTAAAGGTGAAAACAAACTTCTTCTAGCAAAGCATTAAACTCTTGTCTACAAATTTGGAAACAAACATACAAAAGAGAAAAATATATTTTAAAAAATTCTAGGTTATATTTAAGAGCCAAGTTGGTTTCTAGTTGCTCTTTTGCCCCTTCTTACTTGAGGGGCTGCTGACTCAGGTACCAATACTCCAAAAGTCTGGCTGTACATGTTTGACCACAATGAATAGTACTTTGTATTAAAGGCAGCCTTTACACCTGGCTGACCTTAGTCCTTTGCTAAGCCTGTTTCTCTCAGGTACTTCTGCTGCACTTTATTTCTCAAGATCTGGTTTCCAGGTTCTTTACCTTTCTTCCATTCTGTCAGTCTTCATACAGGCTGCTGTAAATGTTTGCACTGTGAATGCTATTAGGAAATTGCAATCCCCAGTTGTCCTGGACAAAATTCCTGGAGCAAATTATGTTTATAGATCAACATATGTTTTCTGTAGTCAGTGAGGAAAACAACCAATCCAAACCTCCTGTACTCCTAACAGACTTGCTTAAATAAACACTTCATGACACCACTGGATGTTCTGGGGAGCAAAACATTGCTTGAATATTTCTCTTTTACTGCTATTGTTGCTTTGACAGCTTTGATTTTATAGCAATTTTAATCCTATTCCTTCACCTCTGGCATTTTGCAAATATTCCATTTCTCAGTTCCTGCTACCATAACTACCTTCATCAAATTCATCAATCTTTTTCTCCCACACCCACAAGGGAAATCCCAAAAGGAGACAATGTCAGCTAAACAAGAAAATGCTAAATGTATACATGTAAAAAATTTATTAATTAAAAAAAAAATTAAAATAAGAAAAATTAGGTATATAAGTTAATGTGGCCCCAAGGCAACTTTGGCAGTAACTTACTCGTTGACAGTTATGAGCCTGTTTATTCTATGCTCAACCATACATGAAAAAAAGTGCCATCAAGTAGAGCAACAAAATGGACTTCTGTTATCCTAAAGACATAAAAGTAGCGATAAATCAGATAAGGAACATTAATGCTATATTTACATTTTCCCCTAAAAAAAAAAATTGTTCTTAGAGGCTTTTGTTTTCCTTATATGATTTATTTAGCTCCCTACTCCAGGCAGAGCTGTAGGAGTTTCTGCCTGGATTACAAAAGTTTATAGAGCTGGGCATGCTATCAGGAGCTATGGGGAATTGTATCTGTAGGGCCCCTAGCAGTTCTCGTCTCTTGGCCTCTGTAAGTTGTATACTTTTTCATCAACTGTCAGCTTTTCAGTGAGGTGGATAAGCATAGGGCCACAAAAACAGTTCTGTCTTGACTTCTTTTGTGACATGCTAAGGTGTATTGCCTGCTGGACCTGGCCTCTGAGCAAGAGAGGATGTGGACACAGGCAGATACAGGCAGATTTCTTACAGTTTGTAATGCCTTGATTTTTGAAAAAAAATCTGGTTTAGTAAATGAGAGTGAAAAGAAACTAAAATCAAACTTTGAACGAGTTTCTGTCGCTCTCTCCCCATCCCCCCCCCTCATTGTCCTAGAAGATACCTGATAATAAATGTCATTAAGGAAGACAGTACTGCCAGTCAGTCCTGTGCAGGAGACAGTAGCTTAAGATGGACAGCAGTTGTACAGAATATGGTCCTGAGGCAAAAGCCAGTGAGCAGAACTAAACTGACACTTTGCAACACAAAAGGTGCCAGAAGAAAGTGAGGATGGTGAATATAGGAATCTGCAGTTGTGACACCTGCAGTTACATGTCATCACCTGCAGAAATAGATGATTTTCTAGGGGAAAAACATCCAAAGTCGAATCTTTGATATGTCGGATTCCCAGATGACTCCATAGTCGTAGGTAATGTAAGCAGTCAAAACTCATGACTCGCACCAAAAAATATCAAATTGAAATTTAAGTGCAAGAGCAGCTGGATTAATTTAATTCATATTCTGCCTTCTGACCCAGGGTAGTACTACCAGTTCTCTTTTTATATTCTTATTGCAATCTTGTTCTCGTGGAGTCAAAAGGGAGTCTGTTTTTGTCCAAGTTGGTTCTTTCGATGGTAGGCCTGAATGTGTTCTAATAAAGCACACTGCAACCATGAGAAATGCATTCAAAATTTATTGAAATTACCTTTTGACTCATGAAGGACCAGAGGTAAATCTACCAAAACACTGTAAAAGATTCCTTTTAAGACTTGTCCCGTATGATCAGAAATGCGAGTGTATATTTCTAGGCGTGTAAAGGTATAACATTTACTTGCTAAAATGCTATCTAAAGATGCAGAACAAGAGGTTCTTAAAATTTCTAAATGACTGACTTGTGTGGATCTTGACCCATCAAAAGGATAATCTATATAGATTTTTGCCCATGCAAAGGAAAAGCAACAATTCCCATTTGAAAAGATAACTGAGATGTAAAATGAACAAGTGTTTTTCCAATGTCTGAGTTTGAAACCTGGACAGAGAACACTGAACTACACTCAAAATAATGTGCTGTTAAGGTTTGCACTAGCAAATCACTAGTGACGGAGAGTTGTTGAGTAACACACCTCCTGCTGAGAATCTCCTGCATCTTACCTCAAGTGTAATCAACAGAGAGAAGAGGATCCATTAAATCCTTAATAACAGATGAAAGCATCAATTGATCTAAGTAGTCACTTAAAATCCACACAAATATTAGAAATGTAGAAAAAGAGCAGGACTCCATGCCTTTACCCCAATCTTCTTCCCTTAGAAGTGATGTCATCCCTATGTAAGATCCATGGGAATGACTTGCAATTAGTGAGAGACCTTAAGCAGCTCAACGTGCAATGATGACAT
>Ga0181612_129592_pt1 | contig 12852 bp, 5 predicted proteins | sample HoacroProtozoa21_FD_119630 | JGI IMG/M metagenome (GOLD analysis project Ga0181612, IMG submission 119630) | Hoatzin crop microbial communities from Cojedes, Venezuel. Combined Assembly of Gp0051906, Gp0051904, Gp0051908 | reverse complement strand
TCATATTTTTAAAAGTAATGTACATATGGCTCATCTCTCAATTTTCATACCTTCTATGTACCCATAAAAGTGTTCATCTATATCATTTAGAGCACATATTTTGGCTTCCTAAATAAACATGTATTTTCCCAACAGTGTTAATGAGTTGTTCAGAAAGCAACTCAGAACTGACACATTAGGAATATACTTCTTACAAGTGACCACTGAGGTGGCCTAAACCGAAGCTTGTATCTAGTTCATTGTATGAGTAACCATGACATTAAAGAGATGAACATGGAAATTAATTATGTTAGGTATGGTGTATTTAAAAAGGAAATGCTGCTTTTATCCTGCATCTTGATCTTGCTAAGATCCCCAAGAGCTCATTTTATTCTCCAGAATAGCTGTCCCATGGATTCTTTACTTTAGTTCTCTGTATTGATTTTTTCTTAGTAAGATATTACTTTGATGCAGCTTATATGTGAACTCAAAAATAACATTTTCTCAAAAATAACACCCCAAAAGTCAACATATTTCTTCAAAAAATGACTGCTTCATGCCAGGAATCCATCAGAAAGACATACCCCCTGGAAGGAAGTTTCTTTCACAAACTTGCAGCCAACAGTTTAATCCAATTGAAAACTTCCCAAATAATAAAGAGTTTGCCTTGAACTCAGGAACTAATAGTTGTGAAATTAATTTGTAAAACTTGTAATTTGTAAAACTTGGTCTTGCTCTAGACGCCGTTCAAAGCTCTCAAGAAGATTTTTAAATGGTTGGAAATAAATAGAAGGAAGCAACAAAGCAGGGGTTCTGTCTTTGAATATAGAATAAATAAACATTGAAGTGATGTAAATAAACACGGAAGTGGTGTGAATAAAAGCCTAAGAGTTTCTAATCTCCTCTATGGTGAATTCAAGAATAATAATGACATGAAAGCAAAAATTCCTCTGAATAGAGTATCACAACTTTACAGGTCAATTGCAATGTTGTCCTGAGAAATCTGGCAAAACCAAAAGCTTATAATACCTCATAATAACTGGCATTTTTCAATACATTGTGATGCAGCCTACGTCATGCTTCATGTTGATTCTGCTTGTTCTGCTATCAGAGTATAAGCTCTGATATGTATCCCTCTTGTGTATCTGATATGTATCCCTCTTGTGTATTTATTAAGTGTCCTGGAAGCAAATGATTCCCCTAACCAAGACCTGCAACTTCAGAGTCCTTGTTTCTGAAGCTGAAAGTTATTAAATCATATATTATGCTCCAGTCTACAAATGACACATCAAAGTGACTCTTCTCAATTCTGCATAGCTACCTTGACTTCCTCAAGGAGTAAGGAGATGGAAAAGATAAAAGACCAACATTGAAGCAATAAGACTTATACAATATTCTTAATGGCCCTTAGTTTTTTATTTTATCAGCTCCATCTGACCACCTCCTTTTCCTATGCACGTGTACCACAACACACATAGCCTCAGCACACACACTGATGCCACCCAGTCACCTTCTAGCCTACGGCAACAGCAACTGAGAGCAGCATGAGCTTCACTTCACAGACTTTGCAGCAGCACAGCCTTGGTTATTCTAGCCTGGAAGCAAAGAATATCTGTGTAGCAAAAAGTGTGTACTCTATCTACCCAAAGCTCTCATGTCCTAGATGGCAACGGAAGAGATTTCCTAATCATGTCTCAGTCTGCATAGGTAATCTCTAATGCTATACATGTATAGTTATGTATTCAGTAGGTCCTATTGGTAATTTAGAGACTAAATGCCTGTTTAGATTGCCCCAAAAGATGTAAAATTTGGAGATTAATTTACCTGCTTCACATTAAATTATGCTTCTATGCAATAATTTTTAAAGTCTTTTACGATTTTAGTTTGAGAAAAACTGTGTTCTGTGTCATTTTTTTAAGACTCTGAATGGACCAATACTTTTGGAAAGAGCTAGTCATCATGTAGGCAGTAACTTTGAATCCTTGTCTACACTGCTTCTTAATCCTGCTCACAGTATTCTTGCTATGTCTGTCTTTTTTCGTGTTGGAACAGATTGTCAATCACAAAATATATCTGTGCAGGTCACAAATTATCTATAGAAAGCAAGCTGATACCACTGAATGTGTCTTGCTTGTGACCTAAATCTAGACATAACTCGCCTCTGGCTTGAAAAACTAGTGCACTAACCCACTGTGTCATCTAACCATCCTCTACCTCCGGCAAGCTAATGAATGATTCAGTGGTTTTAATGGCTTCAGTTCAACACTGTTTCTGCAGCTGGAGACAGTTTTAAAATATTGTGAGTGGAACACATTCACAAAAGCTATTGCTCATTAATGCGATTTGTTTGTTGTGCTGTCTCCACAATGGCTTTTTTCCATAATCTATTCACTTTCAATTTCCTATTGTTGTGACACTGCAGTAGTAATAAAATGTTCCATAGAAACCAAGCGGTGACTTCACTTTATTTCAGCATGATCTTGACCTCCTTGGAAGAAATATATATGGGCTCTTCAAGCACTAACTACTTATGAATAAATCATTTCACTTAACAAAATGTGAAGGGAAAAAAATAATTCAGATGTTAAATTTAACCTGTTCCATATAACTCGGATTTAATTTTTTCTGTAGATCATATTACAGAAATATTTTGATCACTTTATTAGCTATGCAGCACAGAAAATATTTTAGGCTTTGTATCCATCCAACCGGACACAGCATTAGAAACAGAAATTTTCTTCTTATTGCTAATACATGGTATGGAAAAGAACATCTGGTGCTGAAAAGAAAGGGCATTTCAAATGTACTCTACTGGAAATAATCAGTGCTTTCCTGTAGTCAGGGTGAATTTCTGGCTGATAAGGACCACAGACCCAGGGTTTCTCCTAGCCATATCATCCTGTCCTTACTCAGGGCTGGCTTAAAAATGAAAACGAAGAATGTGAAATAAAAAGAAGTAATTATGCTGAATGTTATTCAAAAGTAGCAGGCATTGCACATGAGGCCACAAAGTTTCCTTCTTTCATTTATTTCAAACTCATTTATGCAGATATAAGGAAAGTGCTTAAGGCCATTACCTGTTTTATGCTCATTGATTTTCAAAAGAGTGAGGGGGTCTAAATTCATTAGAAGCTTTTGGAACTCTTGCTTGTAATCTTCCGTGATAATATAGCACAGAAAATTAGGGTACATTTTATTGATGTACAAAATGGATGTGCAGCACATCCCTTGAGGATTTATTCTATCAAAAGCAAAGAAACAAAGACCTCAAAATTCCACATTAATTCCCAAAATACTGTGATATTCCCCTTAGGGAGAAAATTCTACTGTTCGATACTACACTGATCACATGCCCGATTCCGTGTTTGTTCCTTATTAGATTTAAGATTATTACCCCACCCTTTTTTTTAAAATCTATGTACAGAGACCAATGTTTATCCTAGTGGCTACCATCACAGGTTTATTAAATAACACCCAAAGGTTTGTTTATCCAGATTCTCAATGTCATAAGCCCACCGTGTCAGCCTCAACTTTAAGATGTTACCAAGCTTGAGGAATTTTAACAGCGTTGCTTTAGAAATGGAGCCTTCAATGAGTATTATCCAGTTTAACTGTCAAGAATAGATCAACTGTTTTAACAAATGTGAAGAAACTTTGGAAACTATTTTCAGAAGCATCCAAAACTATCGTGTAGCTCATCTGGTATCAAACAATGCAGAATACCTTGGTCCCAGCTCATCCCACAATACTACTCAATTCTTAGAGATGCCAGCGGTCTGATGCCCATCACCCATGGTTACAACTGGATTTTACTCTGGTCTTCTTTGCTAGGAGTACTGTTCACTTTAGACAAGACAAGAGGAATGGTGCTTTACAATATTTATATAAAGATTAGAAAGAAATGTTTGTTTCTACCATTTTCCCAGCCAATTAACGTTAGAAATGGAGTCCTTTTCTTCCTGTAGAATAGCTGTATTTATGTTGTTGTAATACATTGGTTGTTTCCTACAACTCTCCAATGAATAAATTGTTACAAATGTTGTTGTCAGGCTATTCACATTTTCTCAGTATGCAGCAGGTTTTATATACACAGAATGTTTAATTAATTTTCTGATTAATGGGCTTTTTTATTATGCTACTGCCATTTGGCAGCTGTTTTGACAAAACTGCCTTCCTCATTACAGAATTTCTACTTGTGAAAGGAAGTCAACCATAGCAAATGGGCTTATTGAATTATCCAGCTCACCAATTATACAGTATAAAATTATTCATCCTGATATGATTTGATCAGGAAAAATCATTTATCTTTAGTAACTGTGTTAAATTAGATATTATTCTGCTGGATAGGTGCAATTTTGCAAGTATCTGTAATTAGAGAACTTTTTTTAATTTACCAGAACACTAAGTTACTGCCTATTTTCTGATTTCACTTTGTTACCAAAAAGGTTAGTTTCTGACTAATCGCTCCACTGAGCCCAATTCATTCAAAGGTTGAAAAGCAACACTTAGCCATTTTAGAGCAAAATGTCAGATTGATACATACCATTGGCAATACAGTTTTGAAAGATCTGTTACAAATGTGTTTCAATCTGTTTATAAATCAATTAATTCAAAATCAGTCTTGCAACTTCAATATTATTTCGCTGTGTACTTTGCATGTATTTTGGCACTATGGCAGCAATATTGTAGTAAACACTGGCATAGCAATTTTAAGTCCTATTTTATTCAACCTAATAAATTTAGAATTAACCTCACTTTCAATATATTTGCATCTTGTTATTACCCTACATAATCTCTCTTCTTAAAAGACAATGCCTGATGTATTTGAAAAGAAATGTTGTAATGTATCAAAAAAATAAGTGTAACAGATCTTCACAAACTGTTGGTTAAAAATAAATTCTTCACTTGCTATTCCTCAGCTTGAAAAATATTATGCCTTATGCGCCATGACCACTTTTTCAGTGTTAGAAAACCCTGAAATGCTTGCTGAACATTACAGCTACTGTATATTTGGGGTACACTCTGTCAGTCATCTCAAGGTGTTATCCACATATTTCACTAGGCTCTGCAAATTTTCAAAACATAAGTGAGTTCTTTATCTCCTCTGTACCGCTAGATAAGTAGCGGCATAATGACTGTACCAGTGTACATAGTCATAGGACTCACACCTCTTCCTTCAGTCTAATTACAGTTTTACAGCACTTTCCAGTCCTCTATGACTTCCCAATCCACACTGCTTTTTCATTGTCCTGTCGATTCTTCTCTGCTCTCATCTAAGGCCAGTCTGTGTCTTGCTATCACAGGGTTTATCATAATTTGTATAAGGAAAAGCACTCTGCTACTTCTCAGACTTTACCGATCATCCTTAAGGTCTCAATCAACAGAAATGACAGAGAGAAAAGTCACAGTCATCCTGAACTACACCATGAAGTCATGTTTACCTGGAGGATAACCCTAGGCCCATTCCCCTTTGGCTTCACTCTTGTTAGTGTCTGATTTATCAAAAATATGTCAACGGATGTTGGGAGTCCCTGGGATGGTAGTACCATGGTTCTGCAGTAACTGTTCTGTGCCTGGACTTTGGTTCAGCTGGGGCCAGTTTCAGCTGCATCTTAGAAATAGTTCATCCACAGAAGTACAGCTGAGTTGTTGGAGCCTACTGGTAATGAGAAAGTTACCACTCTTGTTAGCTGTACGATTGTATTAGAGTACCTGTTGTAGGATCAGATTATCCTCCATATTGGGATGATCAATAATGGTCTGCTATTTGAAAGATACTCCTGTTCTGTCTTCATGCTCTTGTATCAGCACTGGTGATGAGGTGACAGTCACCTGTTTCTGCACTCTGGTTCCAGTCAAGTGGGTCACTGTCCTTTTCAAGCCACCTGTCTTATAGATCTGCTGCAAAACAGTTCAAAACATCCACCATGATCTTTCTCCCGTTGCCATCTGCCATGTTGTGTTTCGTTCTACACCTCACTCCACCCACCCCCACCCCCCAAATGCAGAAACATAGTATGCTCACTTTTACCAGAGACACCTTAGGGTCACAAATCCTCAGTCAGCATCACCCTGAAGAGCTGACAGTTATTAAAATTGACAAGAGTACTGCATTAATCCATGGCCTCAGATACTCTGGTAAACAGTTCCTATGGATTATCATCATCAGTGCTGGTCATTTCTGGTCTCAAAGCTTGGAAGTCATCTTCCAGGACAAGCAGTCGCAACTCCCTTTCTAGGAATATTAACATTTTTGTTGCTGTCAGCAGATGTTTTGCTTCGGTTCGTGCAGCCTAATAGCCCACATTTGCTTGCATGCTCATCCGCTGTACTCTCAGACAGCTTAAAGCCCCTTAGTGTTGTCAGAGACTGACTCAATAGCAAGCTGGAGAATGGACAGCCACTCATCTCAGTATCTGTACAAGCAGGGTGTAGGGTCCATCCACCTGCGTAGCTGTAGGAGGTCAGAGCAGGGATATCTGAAGGACTTTGTAGGTCCTGACAACAGTGCTCTAGTACAGGAAATAGCAAAACTTTTAGATAACTGTGGTTATGTTTTGCTTTGTGAAAGATGCTGCATATTTTATCAAGAGACACATTTATTTGACTAATTAAGAAAGATACCTTCTTGATAGCTTCCTAGGGATGTTACAAATCACATCTGAAAACTCTTTTTTTTGAAGGATATTAAACTCATAGCCATCAGAGAAAAATAATTTAGTGTTATTTATATTGCAGAGATGCATAGCATTTTTAATCACCTTCAGCTTCAAAAAAGGTCTAGTTCAATGCTGCAGTTTGTCACCATCACATTAAAGAAAGTTTGTAAAATAATTTTAATGATAAGAAATGTAGAATCTAGGTTGTCACTCTTTATACTTGAAGCTGGACATAGAGAAGGATTCTTTTATTTCTAGAGAGTAGTGTTTTAAAGAATTACAGTCAGGAACTAAATTTTATTTTTCCAGTGAAAGCAGGCAATTTTTCTCTACTACTCTGTTATTTCCATGGCATTCCTTCCTGAACTGTTTCATATGCTTTGCTGTTTCTTAACCTATCCATCAGTGGTAAGATAATAGCTAAGTATGAGTTGATTTTGAACATCAATTTTACTAGAAGATGCTTCAAATATGTTTAGGTGACTGCTTCATTGATTCCCATGTTTGTCATGTAATTGCCATCTTAATCAGATTATGAAGCTTGTCCTTTGCCTTGAATGTAACTTCTTACAATTGCTTTCTTATTTGTATTTCCAACTTCCAATATTTCAGGTTGTTAACATCTTTATACAGGTCTGTAACTTTGTTTCTCACAGCCTTGCTTGTTTCTTTGGAACAGAAGTTTTATTTCTGGAGAATAAAAGTAGTATTTCTGTTTCTTGCTATTTAGCCACCTTGTTTTCAAGGATAGGAGTGAAAAAACTTACAGACAGAAGTAACGTAATTAACTAGACAACTGATATAGTTGGAAAAAATAAACAAAATTTTTCTCTTGTGTAAATGCAAAACATTTACTTTTTTCTTTCCAAGTAGGGTAATAAACTATTTGGAAATTTTATGAGATAGGTACGAAGGAGCCCCTTATACAGTTTTTTGGTTTTCTTGACATGCACATTGGTGAATAACTCAAAGTTCCCTGGTAACTTCACTGCAGTGTGATTCTATGACCATGTTCTCTCCATGGAGTACAAGACCTTGAATAAAAAACTCATAACTACAAAAATTCCTGGCTATAATAACTATTTCTTTTGTAATTGTTCATTAATTCCAAATCAATATTAGTATCTTGCTTTCATTGATTTTTTAATTTTCCATACAACACTGAGGTTCGGCAGAAATTTTGCTTTCGTAAATCTGGTTTGCTGTATCCTTCAGTCATTAAACAAGTTGTACAGATGATAAGTCTGTTAGTGAAAATAGCTGTCACACAATGCAACAGGCCAAACCTCTCTGTGGTGCTTGTGTAAGAAATCACCATTACAGAGTTCATGACAAAAGAATGTTCTTGTTAAATATCTTATTTTTGCCCTTTAGTGACTGAACAAAATGCAATAGGCAAATTTAATAAAATTTCACTCCTTAAACAGAGAGGTTGATGAAGTTTTACTTTTTTGGCTGGGATGTAAGTCATTGTTACTAGAATGTCATAAAACACAGATCTACTGAAGGGCAAAAAAAGAACTCTTGCATAGTGTTTTATTGTGATCTTAACTATAATAGAACTTTCTTAAGTCATCTTCTATCCATGTGACGTATTATGTATAATATTTGGTTCAATTGAAATAATTTTTTCTAATGTAGGCATGTCTTACTGACTGAAATATAAAAAAGTGCACTGTGGTAGAGTTGTCACTTTCTCCTTTTCTTCAGCTATTTTTTATTTTTCTGCTCTGCATGTCTGTGTACATTTGCTGGTATGTAGAGCCTGGATATGAAAGTAAAAGAACAACAACAACAAAAATTTCAAGGAAGAGCTGGCACTTTTTGACAATATATTGGCGATGAAGAAGGAGAGCTGAGTATGTATGACTAACAGCTTTCGCATGTAACAAGCCAGGTGTGCCATGGCCACGATTTGTCACTGCTTGGCTGCCTTGAATCAGACAACTGTGAGCTCAGCGACTGCGTCTGAGAAAGCTCATGGGTGCCTTCAGCACCTCCCTTAACTGGCACATGCTTTTGGCATTTTCATATGGTTTCTGCAGGCTACTTATTCTTTTTGCCTTGCAGTGGTTTTGTTTTGGTTTTCGTTAGTAGGATTTGTTGGTCTAGACTCTTAGGAATGATATGGGGTCTGGGCACCTGGAAACATGTGAGTGCCAAATCTGTCAGCAACGTCAGCAACGAAAGGTACAGAAAGGTCTAGCCTTACACTGTTGGGGTGTCCTCTCCCTCACTTGTCCAGTTCAGAGAACTTCAGTTCAGTTTTTCAAGTGCTTGGACCTTGATTTTTCTTTTTCTTTCAGCTTTCACATTGCCTCCCTTTCATCCTCATCCTCCGTGAGCCAACGCCTTCCTCTTATGCTATATCAGTGGTCTTCAGCCCACTGACCATACCATTTTGGATTTCTAACTCATTTTTATTTGAGATATATTAATTTTCATATGAAAATGGAGCTACCACAAATATTGCAACGGCTTTCATTGATGTGTATGACTCGACTTCAGGAGTTTTTCTTAGCTGTATTGGCTCTGCGTGTGTGGTGTCTTGAGGAAACTTTTTCTATGTGAATGTCTAGCAGGCTTTCTCTCCATCTCCCACTCTCCGCACACTCAAGAAATTTCTTCACAGGCGATTCTCATTCTATCACTCTAGCATCAGTGGTCGTGCCTTTAGGAAAACACTAGATATTACAAACTTCAGATATAAACCTTGGTAGTCTTTATTTGTTACTGCCTTCATACTAGAAAGGGAACAGGAAGAAAGATAAGAAAGCTTGAAATAGATATAGTTCTTCTGAGAAGACGTACCTGGCAGCCATACAGAGGTGAGCAGCAGTCCTTGTGGGATCACGGCTGTACTGTATCAGCATATAAAACTCTGTTAATCAGAAGAAAAATGGTAGCTACAAAAGTTGTCTCCCTTGTTATAAACCCTAGGCTTCACCTCCCTGGATGACCCCATTAAAATTTCCGTAATTCCAGCTGAGATGATTCAGATGAGCACTGCTAGATAAGAGAGAAGAAGCAGGGCTGTAATCACCATAAAGGGTTGTTTGAAGGTACCCTCTGTGAGCCTGGCTGCTGCTGCTGCCAGTTACCACATATGGATTTAAGTAATGTACTTGTTTCCAATATTCTAGAGCAACAGTTCCAGGTCAAGCTGACAATAAGCACATGGTGTCCACTATCACAACAAGTTCCAGTGGTGATTGAAACAGTATCTCATCTCATTTCTGTTTACCAGGTTAAAGGAAGTCTCTCTCCAGAATGGACTGTCATATATTTGCAGTAGGAAATAAATTTCTTTGAAAAATATATCAAAAAAAGTCTCTCAGGGCTGCCAACACAAGTCAGTGTAAAATGATTCTGAAATACTTGATTACTGCAAAGTTTTTCTGAGCACTTTATCTGAAAAATACTGAAAACCTCTGAAAAACAATTCATATTCTCTAGCTAGTTTGTATAGACCTACTTGCCATAATGAAGCTTTAATGACCTCTCTCTCCTCCTTGCACTTTTACTTCAGTTAGTTATTTCCAAAAGCATTTTTATGGCAACTGAGAATTTGAAGTAGTCATTTAAATGGCCATTCTCACTATGAACTATTGGATGTAATTAGACAAAGCAATAAGAGAACCATGCATTTTGCTATATCAGTTAAATTTTCAAACTTCAGGTGATGTCACAGTACATAACTCAAGCTGCTTGTCCCTGTGGAACGCAAGCAAGTGTGAAAGGACTTGACCGTTTTGTGCTTTTTCCAGAAATGTGGTGTAGATCTTCTGATGATATAGCTCATTTCAGCCATAGTTGTACCAAGGTGATTATATTTTTCATTATTTTTTGTTATTCCTTAATGTAGACATGACACTGCAAAGTAGACAGCGAAAGTGGTAACAATATATTCTTTGTGCAAGATAAGAATAAATGCCTTTTCTTCTAAAAAATATATCATTTTCTGTGCTTTGTATCAATTTGTAGGAGTTCACAGAAGATTTTCTTATATTTAAATCTGATATATATATAAGGAAAGGCTCATATTGTTAAAGACCAGATTCCTGACACACAGGTTTATATCCAAAGACTTGCTATTAAAAAGCCAAATCACGTCAGGAAAAAGAGAAGCTAATGGGATGAAAATGATCACAAGGAAAAAAAAAACAGCCCAACAGATTTAGTCTGTTGTTCTGCATAATTGAAATTGAAGTACCAGATAAATCTTTTTAAAATGTGTCACATTTTGGTTTTGTTGTAGTGCAAAAATAATAACAGAAGATAGATTCTCTACCAGCCTACAGCTTACAGATATGCTTTTTCAGTGTTTCTTCAAATTATTGTAATAGCCTGTCATCAGAACTTTGTAAGAAATTTTCCAGCTCTAATAGAACTTGTATAGTATGACTTTTTTAAGGGGAAACTTTTTTTTCTCCTGGTCAAGCTTCTCTTTGCTTTAAGTACATCAGAGGTGAGCATTAAACAACACAACTGGCAAAGTTCAGACTGACAGCAAAATTCCAGAAAAAAAAAAAAAAAAAAGATTTAATTTCCTAAGCAACTGACAACTAACTGCAATGTACATGTATTTTTCCTACATTTCTGTCACCCGGTTATCTTATATCAGTAGGACAGATAATCAGGAAAACCGCTGCTTACATATATCACTGCATGTGTGCTGAGTGCAGGACCCCATAGGTGTACAGCAAGAAGAGAAAAAAAACCAAACCAAATCATTAACAAAAGAGTTCAGCAAAGCTGTTAAAATCCAGAAATTATAACTTCCAATATCCAAAAAGATATTATAAATCTATGTAGTCATATTTCTTCTGCTGTTTAGCTTGCAACATTTACCAAAACTGTCTGTACATCCTCAGACTACATTCATCAGGTCTCATTTGTGTGGAGTAGGGTATAGTTGAATCAGCTTGCTAACTGTGAAGTGTCTTCTGTTTAGGCCTAGATAGTAACAAAATGGAGATATTCCTTTAATGGGTGTGTGTCTTTCTTCAGTTCTCTGTGCAGATAGGGTGACATTGGTAGGTATCAGCAGCAAGTAAAGAGGACCTGGAAAAGTGATGAAGTGATCTGCAAACTTAATTGTACTGACAGCTAATGAAAGTCAAGAAACTTCCACATAATGATCTTCCACTTTACAATCTTCTACACAAGTAAGTCACAATTCAAAATAACTCCAACACTCTGTATATTAAAATAAGCAAAAAAACAAAACTCCATTCAAATATGTACAGACACCTAAGGAGACGGCAGCAGAAATCACAGGTGTGAACAACCTCCTAAGGTGATTGAATAGCAAGGAATTTTCTTCTTAAATGTTGACAGAAAGAAAATCAAGAAAATGCTCCTCTTCCACAGGTGTGTTCAGTTGATTAAAACAGATTAAACTATACCTTACTACATCATGACGCAAATTTACTCATACTAGTTAATTCCTGCAAGTAAAACACCACTAAAATATAGAGTTATTAATGTACTTCTGTATCTACTGTGGATGAAAGGAGAGCTTCTACAGCTAAGCAGTGTGTGATTCCCATTATTTTGGGAATGTCAGTTGTTCAGTCAATTTTTAAACTATACATTTTTAATTTTCCCAGTTCAACTCTGAAAAAAAAATGGACAGTGCTTTGAGCTCCAAAACCTCAGCTGCAGCTACTCTGAGTTTATTTTGCCTTAGTGTGACTTTGAAAGAAATGACTTCTCAAGAGAAGCTTGAGACTGTATTTTGAAGGGGTGAAATTTATCTGGATATTCTGTAGTACCAGATTCTTGCAAGGAGTTATACCTTAGAATATATACCTCATTCTTTATGTCCGTTAGAAACAAAGTTTTCCAGAGATCTAAACAGAATGCTGGAACTGGAGATGAAATTAAAAAGCCTTCACATGTTTAACAGGATTATATAGTTTTATATGTATATATTTAACCTATATCCCATGCCATATGATGTTGTGTTTAGCAATAAAAGCTGTGGGAAAGAGGGAGGAAAGCGGAATGTTTGGAGCTATGTTTTTTGTCTTCCCAAGTAGCTGTTACACATGTTGAAGCCCTTCTTTCCTGGAAATGGCTGAACATCTGCCTGCTGATGGGAACCAGTGAATGAATTCCTTACCTTGTTTTGCCTGCATGTGCAACTTGGCTTGTCTATTAAACTATCTAGACCTATTAGTTTTACGCTTTCTGCCTTTCTGACTCTCCT
>Ga0181612_158970_pt1 | contig 12853 bp, 3 predicted proteins | sample HoacroProtozoa21_FD_119630 | JGI IMG/M metagenome (GOLD analysis project Ga0181612, IMG submission 119630) | Hoatzin crop microbial communities from Cojedes, Venezuel. Combined Assembly of Gp0051906, Gp0051904, Gp0051908 | reverse complement strand
ATTTTGAGAGTTACATCTAGTTTCAACTGAAAGTGTGAAATAAAACAATTTATCTTCACCTTAGCTTTGTGCTACAGACATGAGACTCTTCTGTTGACCAATATTTCCAGACAGATTATGAAATCTACAATTATCTGTACGTTGCATGTTGTTTGTCTTTCCTGTAATTCAGTCACATTTGATAAGACCAAAAGAGGCTTGCCAAACCTATAGTGTGTTAGATATATCTAATTTTATCTAACACTCCACCAATGACTTTCTACTTAGAGCTTCTCAGACATAAGCATGTATTTAACTGTAGATTTACCTGCACATATAATTTCACCTCTATTTACATAACAGATAGAATAGTGCTCTCTCTCTCTCTCTCTTATATGATACTCAGAGCAAAATAGCCTTCTGAAGAAAGGCTTCTGGGCACCTATGATGAACCGGTTATGACCTTCTTAGCCTCTCTTGTTCAGTCAGAGGTTTAGTTCTCTTCTTCCCCAAGCAACACAATGAAAATACGTCACCCCTTATTGTATGTGTGTGTGTGATTTTGCTTAAGCGCACAGCATTCTTGTCACAGGTGGTAATGAACCTCTGAAAATGAGAACCTGGATCATATGAAAAGCAGATACACACGTCACATTATTCCTGACTGAGGCTTTTGATGTGGATAACTCTGTATACTATTCACATGCACTCTTGCTTTAGCAATATCCTGTGGAACTTCAGTCTCTTATTTTCCATGTGGCCAAAGTCATTTAACTTAGACAATGTACAGGCATGATTCTTGTATCTTTTGGATTTTTATGCATATTCAAAGATTTTGGAACTTTCTAGGCTGAAGAACCTACAAAGCAAATGTGCCTTTATTATGTGATAAAATGCATGGGTTTATGGGAATATAATTGGATGTAGGGTTTGTGGGGGTTTTCTAACAGGTCAGTGGAATAATTTATACTTTTAACTTTGGTAATAGACAATAAAGATTTATAAAATCCAATCTAATATTTAGCTAGTTTGTTTGAATGTTAATCCACATACTTCTACAGGCTTACATCTGAAACTATGACATGAAATGTTATATCAAATTTTAATTTGAGTTTTAAAAATAAGAGCTTAGTTAAACTTTTTTTTTTTAAATTAGTAATTTTAAATGGTCATGTAACGTTCTATTTACAAATTCTAACAGAAATATCAGTGGTTTACTGTGTCCACACTCCTTTCAATAGCATTAAATATGTGACCAAAAAGAAATGACCAATTGATAGGTTTAATTCCTGTAGGCATCCAGTGGTTGCCCCGATCCTGCTGCAGGACTTTGCAATGTATGTCAGCTACAACTTACAATTAAAAATGCTAAGATTAAGAAAATAAATTGACTGACTAAGGAAGCTTATTCCTAACTTAGTGAATGGTATTAGAAAGTATCTGATCTACTGAGCCTGAAGCAATTAAAAAAATAAGGTTAGGTGATTATAAGTGGATTTTTCTAGGACAGAATTTTAGGAGATACTATTGCATCTGACAAGGCACTGCAAAATGGATCACTAGTTTACAAATTTAGGGTGAAAATTTGAGTTCTTCTGGGACTGAAGTTTATTATATGAATTCTTGCTTTATTAAATTCCCACATTTAGAAACAGAGATGTAATAAAAATGTACATTTCTATCAATAGCAAAGCCAACTATCTATAACAAACTCATATTCTTGGAAGGAACATTTTCAGTTAACATATTCACTGGTTTAACAGCCTTTACTAAAGATATTTTTGAAATATTTTTATTTCTACTGCACTGCTGACAATACCTATGTTTTGATACAGGTGCTCAAAGGACAAAAATTGCTATGTTATTATAGCCTTCTTAAGGTAGTTTTAATTTTACACTGAGTAAGAATTCTCCCTTTGGAAAAGTTTTCTGTGACATTTGAATTAATATGCTCTTTGAAAATCCTTACAATCTTCACGTTTGTGTCAATAAATTCAGTCCCTAAAGGAGACACTCGTAATTCATTTTACAATTAATTATGTTCTTTTAAAACAATAACTGCATTAAATTAATGGCAGTTCTTATATAAATCATAGTATGTAAATGCTTTTTGAACTACTACCACTGCAAAATGGGATTATACTATTGATTTTTCATTCTGACAGGTTAGTAGGACAGAGTTCAAATAAGGTCTAACTGAAGCCAAGAATAGGATGAATCTATTCAAGCATCAAGAGTAAAAAAAAAATACTGATTTAGTGGAACAGCAAATTAACAAGCTAGGGGACGTGTCTGCAGATCACATTTCATATACAATTAATTCCTGGTGCTCCAGAATGGATTGAAACATGCAATCACAATAATTATCAGTAATTTTGCTCCCTACCAGGATTCAAGAGTGGGAAAGTTACTTTATGAAATTATTGCTACCAAATTAACCTATGAAAATAAATTCAGAGAGGAGGAAGTATATAAAGAAGCTGCTCGCTGAAGAAATTCAGGGCTCTTTGTCACTTGACTGGCATTACAGATGAATGATATCTGCCCATGCCATTTCAGAGTGCTTATTACAAATCACTGCCGCTATCACAATTTCTAAAACAGGCAGGATGAATCAAGCAAACAAAGGAAGACCAGATCCCCTTCCTTGTTATTTGATTAGCCATATACCATTGCCACTATATTTAATGTTTGCAAAATTATATAGGTAGGAAATATTTGCAGAGATATCTTAATTATAATCAATATGGGCAACTGGTTTGCAATTCTCAGAACATAAAGGACTTAGTTACACAAAAACTGTGCGGAGCTGGATAAAATTCCTACTTCCACTGAAATTATTGTGAATTTCCTGCTGATTTTGATAAGGCCATTGTTTTGCCTCTACCTAGCTTTGTCTATTTTAATACCTTTTTTTAACACATCATAAGCAAAAGAACATATTCTTGCCAAAGGTACTTTTTTGAAAAACAGTCATGTGATTATTCATATTATTGTAACATTTTTGCTACTCCATTTTTGTATGTTTGTGTGTTCGGTCCTGTCTGATCGATAGAAAAATAAAAGCTGCTTTTCAGTGGGAGAGAGTAAGACAGGACAAGAGATGGACTAACAAACATAAATATTTGAAATTTTCCTACTGCACAAAAGCAATTAACTCATTTACTTGTCACTTAAAATGCCATGAAATCTTTTATTTGGCTTTAAGCTTTGAGGCATATTATATGCAAGTGTGTATGAAGATAACTTTTTGAAACAAAATTGGAGGGAAAAAATCCACTCCTATAAGTGAAATTCAAGCTTTATGCCATCACATCAGAATAATACAATATAGAATGGCATAAAACTATGGAAAAAACATGCTGCTGTCTTCTAATGCAACTGAGTTAGCAATTACTCAATGGATGAGTTATTTAAAAAGATATTTATTAAACAGTACTAAAATGTGATGGTAGTTAGTATTTAATGTAATGATTTCAGATTTTCTAATTTTTAAAACTTTTAAATGAAGAGCATATCACTCTAAATCAGCTGAACAACAGCTACATACAATCAGCATTTGATATGATCTGGATATGAACTAGTAAATATATTCTTGAGTATGACCTATTATTATTTAAAACTGATATGTTTCAGTGTAAAGATCTGGAGAGGAGAGGTTGAGTGCAGTAGTACGGAAAAGAGCAAATCCAGAGAGAAAGTAAATGGACAAAACTCAAGTCAACTTCACCATCTAATATTGAAAACTAAATGGATCCGTGCTCTACAGCATTCAGTAAAATACATTTTCCAAGTCAAAGTTTTCAAACAGGAAGAAGAGTAGAATTGAAGCTTCCATAGGCGTGTTAGGAGAAAATTTAAAGTGGGTTTTCTGGAGGAGGGGAATGCTGTCTGGGTTTGGCAATGGAGGGGTTTAGTGAAATACAAATGTGATTTATAGGTACTACAGAAGTTTTCTTTGTTTTCTCTGCCTCTTAGCCAAAGCATCTGCTTTGGAACATTCAGAATTTGTGAAGTACAAACACAATTCCCACAGCAAGATATACCTCTCTCTTAAAGGGCAGAGGAGAAACATTTTTTAAATAACTGACAGTTACAGTTTGTGTATTTAGTAGCTCTTCTATGATACACATCACCTCTCCTCACAAAAAAACAGTTATCATGTATTCCTAAATGCTTTCAGAGTTGGTACAGTGCACTTCAAGTGAGTAACTGAGAAACACAGAAATCCATCCACAATGGAACCACGCAAGTCTCAAAACATACTATATACAGTATATTTAGTCTCTAAGAAAATAGGCTTTTTCATCTCTGGAGCACCATAAGTATATGATGTGATAAGCCTTTTCTGTCCTTCACTGATAGGCTTGAAAGCCACCACTACGACCAAGACCCACAACCGATCTAGAATTGAATCCATCTTTCACTGAAGTCAATGACAAGTCTCTTAACAACTTTAACATAACTGGGCTAGTCACTTAGAGCTCCTAAGTAAAACATCCCATAATCATAATAAATAAATTTCACTTAGGATTATTGATAACTGCCAGAGTAAAAGATTTTTTTTTGTCTGCTGAGCTGTTTCATAAATGCATAGATTTTTTTTTTTCTTCCACTTATTTCTATACTCTATTTTCCAAACAGTTGATGAAAGTAGAATAAAAAAGAGGGTGCATTTCAGGTTGTGTTCTTAATGTATTATCTTTCAACACTTCTATGATCCTAGATGATCTAAGACTATTACCAAAGTGCAATATTAAAGTCTTACAGTTAGACTTTGGTTTTTGTGAATTTGTACTAATTTTATGTTACTTGACACGTTTTTAAAATCTTTTAAAAGAAAGAAGGATGCATCACCTAATTGCAATTTGATTTAGTTGTTCTTCTTTTAATAAATATTGCATTTATATGCGCTTTCCCTATTCACAAGCAATGAGGAACAAAAAATTAGGAAGAGAGTCTATTATCATAACAAAGGGTGTAGCTTGAAATCAAGCCTCAGAGATGTTAGATGTATAATAGGAGAGAAAAGAATACCTCCATCTCCTATCAAATATTCAAATATAAAGATGACACAAATTTATAACACTTTTCAGCATTTTTAGTTTGGAATGTTTCATAAATTATTTCAGTTAACAAGAGTAATGGCAATTATCAACAGAACCTCAAAATATCTACAGTCACCTTTCCCACTTACAGAGAATTATAATCTCTAAAACATAGATTCTAATTACAATGCAAAATCAACAAATCATGGACTGACTCAGCTTTAGCTTGCAGGCTTCTGAATTTAGGAAACTTTTCAAAAGTATTTCTAAGTCTCACAAGTCTCCTGAAAACTCAATTCACGCTTCTTAAAAGCACATTATCTGAAGATACAATGGAAAGTAAAAATACATAATAGACTGCTGTTTCTTTGTACACAGATCTCTAGATCCTTGCATGACATGTAGGGTTGAGTGTTAATCTTCAGATTTTACCTATTTGTTTTGGGAAAAAATTTTTTGAATACATGTAACTGAAGGAAATCTGTCCAAAGGATTCATAAGTGATTAAATAACACCCACTGATCCATATTTTATGCATATCAACAACATTTTTAACAATTATTTGTCTGCATAACACAAGGGCAGAATTTCTCATTTTTTTCTCCACTTTGTCCAGAGGTTGAAGGCAGCGTGAAGTGGCTTGAATTTTATGTGTTGTACAACAAAAAACCCACTACCACAAAACAATCCATGCAACTTCCTTTCTCTCCTTGCTCACCCACTACAGAAATAACAATCAAAAAATAATATGCTCTTTTTTACATATGTTTAAACCTTGTAGAAAGTAGTCTGTGTAATGTTTATACCCTCACTGTTACCTAGTATGTACCTGAGGCAACCTAATGTGGATTCAGTACTTCAAATAGTCAAATAACTGATTTTTTAATTTACCTCAGAGTAATTCATTTTAGTGCAAAAGAACAATGTCATTCCAGATGAGAGGAGTGCCTCATTGATGTGATTGCCATGGGCTATGATTAACAAATCTTGGAAGAAAAGAGATGTCTTATTACTATCTTGTCACCATATACAACAGTGTAAAGACAGTTGAAAGATTATTTTTTTGACATGAGATTTTCTTTTTCTTACCATTCCTTTAAGGAAATATATTAACTTTTTCATTCAATTACTTAATAACAGGTTAAGAATAAGACAAGCATGTAAAGCTGAGATGAAGATCATTTCTACTCACTACTATACAGTTCATATACATAGATTTATGCATTTCTGTCTCTTAGCCAGTTACATTCCATGCACAATATTGTAAAATCAGCTCTTCCCACATGTTCCATAATTGTTCAATCTTTGAAGACTGTATACTCATTTTACTCATTCCTTTGTATTTAACTAGAAAAAAATCCAAGGTATTGCATTTCAGTTTTAAGTGAATTTGGCAGATACTTTTAAGCAGGTGAATGCCATGTATCACATATTTGCCATCAGTATCCTTGATGTCTGTAATTCAGAGAAAGCCCAAGAAATATGTGAGAAAATAAATGGTGCTTCATAGCTTTTTTCTGTACATTGTTGTTCTGTTCCAATTTAAATGGGAGGAGAAAGTACTGTTAGAACTAAAATAAGGCCAGCTGTGAAAAAGCAAAAAAAATTGTGCAAAGTGTTTGGCAAATATTAATTTCAGTTAGTTTATATTCATATTAGCCAAAGATCAAATTAATTATAAAGTCCCTAAACCTAATTACCGTAGGTACTTCAGAAAAAAATTGCCAAGCATAGAGCATACGTAGTGAACACCACATAAGTATTTTTGAAATAAATATTCAATAAGAAGTAATAATATTTTAGTTAGAACTAACCAGTCACGTTTACACTTACCTCAGCAAAAGAACAACGGGAAAAGAAGTATGCAAGATACACCTTAAATATTTCTAGTTCTTTACACACCAGAAATCAGAACATTGTAAATTAAGTTAGTTAGGCTCTAAATGAGGCTGTTACTAATAGAATTAACCCCTTGTCTTGCAGACAAACCTTAATGCACCAGAGGAAGGTCTTAAAAAAGTAGGAGTTGATTAGCTCAATGTGAAATATTGGTGAGTTCTCTGCTGAACAGCTCTGCATGCCCTTAAAATAATTTGACAAATATTTCTATTAAGATATTCTAGTTTAAAAATAGGATTTGTTGCCAAGATGAGGGTCCCCAAACGAAGAACATGACATATACAAACTGACTGGAAACATATCATTCCTAGATCTAATTTAAGAAACGTGAGAATGCGAAGCTACATGTCCTCAAATGGTTGATGCTTGAGGGATGTCCAGAGGCAAAGAGAGAAGCCTCATGTTTAATTCATCATTGCTGGTCTGTTTGTGATTAACTGATAGATGTTGTCAATTATGAAAGAAACAAAAAATAGTCATTTCCAGAAGCACGAGGGAATAAAAAACTTCAAAACTTTCATGAAGGACATCTGAGTATTGAATTATTCTAATACATAGATTTGTTAAAAGTGAAGGACCTTTCCTTCACAGGCTCAGAACAAATGAACAGATTGATGCTACAATTTGAGAGTATTTAGGTAGTAAAGTGTGTTGAATGAAATACTCCGATATTCTCAGCAAGCACTAGAAGAACCTTGGCTGAACAGTAATGATTATATTTGTGTCTTAGAAAACAAAAAACTGTTTAGGACTTGATGGGACAGTGTAAAGAGATCCTTGAGCCAAGAACTAGAAAGGTATAGTATTCACATGGCACTGCACAATAGAAATCACAAAAAAAAAACCCTGTAGTCCTGAAAGCCGTGTGACTACATTTGTGTAATATTAATAGCTGCAGTCTGAGCAGAACTAATTAGCTGATCCACTGAAACGACCATACTAAAGCCAGGATGGAGCTAGGTTGTGTATCTCTGACATTGCCGTATTGATATGTTATAGCAGTCTTATTTCTGCCTCTCTGAAGACATGCTCTTCTCTGGGTATGCTGAAATTCTAGATTTACAGAGTGGGTCCGGGAGGTCAGTAGCTGCACTCATATGGTGTCATATCTCACCAAAACCAACTTCTACCCTAGGTTCAAATGTGGCTTCTATGAGGGTAGGTAAAGAAATCTTGTTCTCTGCTTCTGGTCCTGGAACTAACTTGATGAAATAAAGATGAAATAAGGAGTATAAATGTATGTTAACATGAGAGTTCCTTTTATTAGCAGCAGTGATTGATATTTCCCACGTAAATTCCAGATTCGTGACCTCAAGAGAGGAAAGTAGCTAATTTTTATTTCATTGTTTTTTCATTATTATCTTAGTTATGAACACAGTTTATGTCAGAAGTTTTGAGGAATGTTTCATGAATAGACCATAAGAAGCTGTCCATTTTGTTGTAGCAGTTCAAAAGACTTTTAACTCTAATGCATCTTCCAGGGCATATGTCATACATTTAATTTCCCATAATTACTTTTAGATGTCTGAACCATTTAAATACTGCATATGAAATGCTAGACTCAGTAAATTCCACCATGAGTTTTGAAATTAGCTTCAATAAATGCAAAATTATATTTATAGTATTGTAAGAAAAAGGTTGATCACTCTTGCAAAATATTCTCCTATTTACAAAGTCACATACTAGCTGCACTGTTATGAAATGAGACAAACCCAAAGTTAAGAATAATGCTTTCTTCATTATATTTTATAGATTATTCATTGAATAATCACCTTTAATTGGCTTTGAATTATCTTTTCCCTCCAGTTTCTAACAGGCCAGAAATTATTCGTTTAAAAGATTGCTGTCTGGTCTCTTGCAGAACGTTAATAATAAGGACCAGTTGGCCCAGACATTCCCTGTGAAAGCACAGATATCAAATAAACCAATATTTATGCCATATATTTTTTCCTTAGAAAAAGAACATATTCCAGTTACTTAAAGCAATAATATTAAGGTTGAATTGACTGATTTTCTGTGCTAGCTACTCAGATTTACTATTTCTTTATGTGGCTACTCTTTGAACATTTGTTAAAAGTGTAGTAGATTTCCCTGATCTTGCTTGCATGAGTTTCTCTTTCTGTTGCAAATATTGTCACAAAACATTAGAGGGAGTGGTTCTAAGTCATATCAAGGTTGCTTAACTGAAGTTAATCAAAACCATCAATTCTGCAATCACGACACACTAGTATGATGTTGTTAGCTGTTTAGAGCAAGCCTCTCCAGGGAGACACATTAGGAGTAAAACCAGAACAAAACAAACCAAAAAAGACACAACAAAATGCAGATATTTTAGAAAGTAGCTAAATGAGGTTTTTACTGTTACTTTTAATACCAAAAGAGCCTGATTTTCAGCAATACAAAGTACTTATCTAATCTCACAGAAGAGTGAAACACTTTTTGGTCTACAACATGAGACTTTCCCTCCCAAAGACAGTGTGTCCCCCTTTCATTTTTATAATGGATTTTAAAATCCAGCATACCAGCTTTCGGACAAAATTAAAGTAATTTCACAGAAATAGTATTTGGCAAATTACTCAAATTCTGGAACTGCACACACAAAAACTATGTTGTATCCTTATAATTTTGAAATAGAAAAGAATAACTGATTACAAAACCTGTGATTAAAAAACAACATAATTATAGCGCTTATCTAAAAACAGAGTATAATACAGTCTTACTTGACAGAACTGATGGGCACTGTAAGCTGTTCTGATGAAAGTCTACAAACAGTACTATGCTTGTACTTGATGCAGTGCATCCTCAAGAAAGATATAATATCTTTAGCACCTGGTTTTAATACAGGAAGACAAAAGATAAAGTGATCTCACAGCTGGGGATCCTGACTTTATCCCCCTTTAACTCTCTCTGCTATTTATTTTTTTCTTTGGTTTATATGAGTTATATATAGCTTCTTAGTCTTCTGACTTCTTTTTTGTCATTTCAGGTTCCAATTTTAGTCTCTAGACAAAACAACAGCTCTGTTGTAATATTTTATATTAGAAACCAGATGAACTAGGCTTTTAGCAAAAAAAAAAAAACAATTTCAAGAAATAATCTATGAAAAAAAATGAGAATACATTTATAGGGGGATTTAAACATCTTTTACTCTCACTGAGCAGCAAAGTTTGAAATTAAATTGCTTATCCATTATTTTAATTGTATTATTCCAAACATCTTTGAAATACACCATAGTCAATATATTTTTAGGGTCACAAAAACCCCATTGTTCTAAAGTTCTTTGGCTGTTAAAGTCATCTAAACAGACCATAAGTGTTCCAAATGACAGATTATATTTTTAATGTATATGTAATCATCATAAAGTATTACGTAAATGCATTAACCTGCAGATGCCTGGTGTGTTTATTGACAAAATAAGGACATTCTGTAAACCTTGATCTTCTAAAATTGTTAGCCTAAAAGACATTCAATATGATTAAAAATTAAGTAATTAATATGCAGCTAAACTTAGAGAATTAAATTATTGCTGTATTGTCTAGCAGTAGAGTCCAATGCAAGATTCTGTCAGATATTTCCCTTAAAAGTTTTAACTTTCCTTAAAAACACATGAATGAATATTGTCTCTGTGGCAAGCGCTGTATAAAATTTCATTTTCTCAGTACTGTCAGAAGACCTTCAGAGAGGCTGAAATTTGTGTGTTAGGTACAGGAAAACATGTAAAATTGGAAAGTATGACAGCCTCATGCTTTTTCTCCTCTGTAAGAAAAAGAGATGTTTACTGTAGTCTGGCTCTACTGCAGCAGTTCTACACAAAAAGAAGAGAGAAACCCTGCTAGAATTCTAGTTTTTCTTACTGGTCCTTTTCAGTTTGTGGTTTTGATCTGTAACAAACAGCTATTCTGTGAAATGTAAAAGTACTAAAGGTGAGAAGGAGAACTCCATGCTGGATACAAAATGTTTTGGATAAAGTGGTTGGTTTTTTCCTTCAGGTCCATTTCTCTCAAGCACTTCTTTGGAGTTTTCCTACAAGTCAAGATGAGTCTAACCATCAATTTAGAAAGTAAAATTTCGGTTTCCGTATTATTTCATCAACATATGTCTTGGATGACAATTTTAACAAAAAACAAAATAATCATGTCAATATTAATTTGAGTATTCTTATAAAGACCTGTTTGGTTTTTTAATTAAGAAATTCAAAAATCATTGTGTTCCTTCTAAGCTGCCTATTTAACTAACCTAAAATAATCATGTATCTGTCAATACATACATGTATACTTACAGCATGACAGTCAATTAAATAAAAAAAGAAACACCATGGCAAACCAAACCCATAATTTCATCAAAGAAATAATGCAAACAAAGAAACAATTAAATAAAAGCAAAAGGTTGCAGAGCTTCTACAAAACTATAACAGCAGCATAACTTATGCAAACATTGGCAAGCTCTTATGGTACAGAATGAAAAAAAATGTAGGATTTCTTTTATGGAAAAAAGTTCAAAACCTTTGAAAAATTTGTGCCTATCCTTCCATAGACTGGAGCTCAGTATGCAGCTGAACGTAGTACAGCTTAGAGGGGGGGAAAAAAAAGAGCACAACAAGGGACAGGCAGAAAACAGCAAATTCACGTAGATCCCAGAGGCTCTCTGAGAGGCCCAGGCTGTGGAACAAAAGATCATTTGACTGAGGTAGAAGATAAGAGGCCATATGGACCAAAAAAGATGAGCTGGAGATCCAAAAGATGATTGTGGGTATTATGCTGGTATGGATAGATAAAAATCTCTCGTCTTTACTCTCAGAACAGATGTAGAATTTCCTTACATCCCCTCTAAGGCAAAATAAGTCCCTGATCCCACAGGAATGGTTTATCAATTCCGTACTGAATAAATATGCTTTCCAGCAAGGTGCATAACTTTGCATAACATTAATGTTTTGACAGGATTATTTTGGGTGGAGGAAGGAGCTTCACTAGTTTAAGTGGGGTTATCTACCCATCTCACAAAGTATAAATGTACCCTCAAAACCTCAGCCAAATGCAAAGTCTGAAATATGTTGCCCTGTTGTCACGGAAATCTGCTTTTACACTCCATTTCATGTCTGCCTGCCAGGCTGTGAAGCCATGACATGCTGTACCTGGCACAAATAGAACTTAGTTTGAGATTAACACCTTCTTGATACAAGACTAGAACTTCCACTCAGAAGCTATGAACAGACTTTAAAAGAAACAGAATTTAGGGAAAATTCTAACTTTTAAAATATATTGCACTGTAAAGCCATGGTCTGTAGTCTCAGTTAATTAAAATATATATAATTGTCATGCAGACCACTTGCTCTTATATAATTTTGGTACTCAATAGGTCGTGTTTATTTTATGAAAGAAAATTTCTTTTTCTTCTTGACTTGAGAAATACAACCCCAATAGGTCTGTACTTCATACTGATACAAACAGCAAATATACATTCTACTTATTAGAGAAGTATTTATTAATAATGAATAAATGAAAGATTAAAAAATAAGTGAGGTATGGTAGAAATGGTATCTTGCAGACAACTGTGAATTAACTAAGATTTACAGTAATATTTTTCCCCGTGCAAATTCTACTGCTATTCTCTATTAATTAAAGTAATTGATAACAATTATAAAGATAGCTGGCATTTTAATCATGCAGATATGTCTTTTTCTGTCAGAAGAGAAAATTAAAACAGCTAGAAGTCTTTTATTTGCAGAGTTAGCTGTAGAGGAAATTAAAAAGGAGCTGTGTGGAGTCCTGGCTGGACGAGAGGGGACATAGCTTGGTGCGTTGAGCAACACAGGTTCTGATCCGGAAGTGAGCCTTGGGAGCGGCTGACACGGAACCCTGCTGGGAAGGCAGAGCGACGAGCTCGGGACACTGGAGCAGGGGGAACGTCACCGTTTCCTGCCACACTGT
>Ga0181612_142921_pt1 | contig 12853 bp, 11 predicted proteins | sample HoacroProtozoa21_FD_119630 | JGI IMG/M metagenome (GOLD analysis project Ga0181612, IMG submission 119630) | Hoatzin crop microbial communities from Cojedes, Venezuel. Combined Assembly of Gp0051906, Gp0051904, Gp0051908 | reverse complement strand
GATCTAGTTAAAAAATGTCCCTGCTCATTGCAGGGGGGCTGGACTAGATGACCATTAAAGGTCCCTTCCAACCCAAACTATTCTATGACTATCATCATCTGTTGTAAGTTTTTGTAACATTTCTATTTCCAGCATTAACTTAGTTTGTCTTAAGTATGGCTGTATGTTTTTTTTTTTTCACAGTTCATTTATCTTCATCTGCTTCTAGTTTAACAATTAATTTAAGGATGTTCTTCAAATGCAACTGGTTTGTGGGCCTTCCCCCACTCCCAAGACAAACAGGATTATTTAGGAGAAACCATACAACACTTTTTTCCTTCTTTAAATACACCCTTAAAGCAAATTATATTATTAATGTACCATACCATTGCTTGGTATCAGCTCCATGTCCCAAGGGCTCATCTTCTCAGTATCACCATTGTCCCAGCTTAAAAATAAGCACATTTAAATTATCTACCAATATTGCTTCAACAATGTAATTAATTAGTGTTTGTAACACAATTTGTTTATATACCAGAGTATTCTAATAAACTGGTACAGCGAAATGTATGACTGAATTTAATGGAAGTTGATCAGTCACTACTTCAAATGAAGTAACTAATTAAAATAAAAGATTGAAGATAAATTTGCTAACCAGACATTGTAGCACTGAAATAAGCTATCAGGATAATCAGGCTGAAGAGGTTCCTGGCTTTCAATTGTTCCAAACCACCAAGCATCATCTATCACTGACCTGAAACGATCACCTAGGTAAGAACACAAAATAATTTCATCAATACAAGGAACCTAATTCCTCCCAAGAAAAGCAGTTCTTAAATACTGTTGATCTTCAATACAAAAATCCTTTTGAACACTTGCAGCATGAACAGGCAAAAATGAGTCACTCAGTTTAAAAAAAAAATACTATTCTTTCTAAGGCTGCCTTTACACCACAATGAAAGTTAATAGGGCATTAAAAAAAAACACTAATGATTTGCCAATCTACCTATACACATTCTTTATACATGAATTTAATTTTTAATTTCATATAAAATGTAAGACATCTCAACACTGTAACTTCAAGACTTCAATTTACTTGCATTAAACACTACATGCTATCTGAAAAATAACTGAGCACTGTGACACTTCTGTACGTAGAATCTTTTATATGTTGCTGAGCTCCTCGTCCTCAGTTTCTGAACTGCTTTTTCAGCAACCCAAACGTAACTCAGAGGTTCATCCCTTTTTTTATGCAGGCAATCTGACTGATGAAAGAATAAAATTTATTAAAGCTTCTTCAAAAGGTTAGCAAAGTAATTTACTAAGACTTGAAATGGTTTCAGTACTGCAAAGCATTTGCCTAGCTGAGAAAAAAGGTCAGAAGCGTTCTTAAAAAAAATTACATGTAAGAAAATGTGTAATACACACCATCATCAACTCTAACATTTTCTATAACACGTGCCACAGAACTTAGAAACAATTTTTAGTGAAGTATTCAGTTCGCTCCATACAAGAACAAATGTGATTTAAGTCTGAGATTCCAAGAACCACATATTTTTGTTTTCATGGGATTTGAATATACACACACTTTTCTCAACTGCTGCAATGTTTGTTCTGCTCACTACATACATGTTCTGCCCAAATGCTTGCTGCAGTTGCCTGAATTAACAGTAAGTATATGTATTGTCAAAAATTGTCCTCTTTCTTTACTGATTTTTTTTTAATGTAATGGATTGCAAGTAATTCTTGGACAATTACAAACCTTCCATTAATAGCCCCAATTGTGCTGAATATAATAGAACCAAGTATACCAGAAATATCTGAAATGCAGGATCAAAAATGCAAATATGGGCTGATGCTTTATTTTACAGGAATATACTACTCTGAAGTGTTCCTGAAGTACAGTCTGTCTCCCAATATGGCATTCCCTAGTGATCAGTTTTACAAAGAAATGTGCGTAGGTACAGCTGAGTGCCTTCATGTGGCTGTTCATTAAGCAGAACAAAACCACTTCAAGGAGTGTATACTGGCAGCCACTTCCTATTTCTCAAGAGCCACAGCATTCCTGTGGACAGAATGCCAAAGCAGAAAACAACATCACTGAAAAAGCCCACAGAACAATCTCTTGAATCACTATTTTTCCAGTGTCCTCTGTGTCGTCTCCTCTATGCGGATGGCAGAACAAAAATTCTTATTAGAAGAAGGATTTAACATAATTTTCCAGAACTGTGTATCACCAGATGACGTTAGCTTGATGAAAATATAAAATACGTTGAACTTAAAGTGGTTGCTTTAAGCAGCACTTTAAGTTCAACACAGGACCTGTAGGAGACAGGTATGCACACCTGTCCAAGACATAACAGCAAAAGCTGCAGGAATCCTACTGGAATAGCTTTTTAGCTCAAGTATTAATCTTGTAGTTAAACTGTAAGACAAAGTCATGCAATAAATCTGCCTAGAAATGAGAACTTGTCACTTCTCAAAATTTTAAAGTGGGTTCTTTCTGAAAGGATCACACATTAATATACATTTCATATGAATATACCATAGATAAGCAAATATTCGTCCCTAAAACAAACAAAACCCAAACAACAAAAACAAATAACAAAACAAAAAACCAAACTAAAACAAAAACCATATGACCAAAACTATGGATTAAAAGATAAGTGTTTTAATGACTTAAGGTGGAGTCAGAAAACTTAATGTCCAGTGACTCACCAAACAGTAACTATAAAAATACTGATTGATTGTAGGCCAAGTACCAGAAATCATACAGGAATAAGAAGACAGTAGTCTTGAGAAGACAAACCAGCAACTGTATGGCATGAAAAACTAACAGTTTTTTGATGAAGAGCTATGGTGAAAGTTCGGAAGACTCGGGCATGTCAGATAAAGCTTGGAGATTTCAGATTTGCCTGGTTAAATACCCACGAACAGTTTCACGTACAGTTTTAAGGCATTTCTCCTTACCCTGGTAGAAAATACAATCTACTTTCAAAGAACTTTTGAATATTGTGTTCCACAGTGCAACAAAACTGTGCACAATTTCTCCCAAGTACATCAGCATACGCTAGTAAAACATCCAAAGTATTCATGTAGAGGGCAGGGCAGCACTCTGGAAGGCTTCTGGAAGAGCTGTAACAGTTTTAACAGCAGTGCCTTTGCTAACTCTGCTTTAGCATTTCATACAGTCTCAAAATAGGAGACTATTTTACCACTATTTTTACCACCCAAAAGAGGAACTGAAGAATGAACTCTAACACACACGTGTCAGTTACAAGCTGACAGATGACTTCTGGTTAGGCTGTTCACATATAACGTATGGCATTCTTCTGCTGCCATGATCTTGTCGGAAAACATGTGTGGCACAGCAGAGGAGGACAAGACCACAGATCCATAACCATCAGTAAAGAGCAAAGCTTGGTGACATATTAGTAGATGTTGACCAGTCTTGTCTCTTAAGGGATCTTTAAATTGAAATGACCTTTAAAGTAGAAATCAAGGTTTACACTTCCTATTGAATCACAAGCCTAGGGTCTTTACCAAATTCCCTGCAGAACTGAAGGCCAGCTGTCTTTTTGGAGAATATAACATAAAGTATGAGATGACATGGAATTTATTGAATTGGCATCATGTAATTTATACATCTACTGCTAAGGCACACATCCTAAGCAAGGATATCATGATGTACCTCAAAGGACAGGAGATCAATACATCTTTTCCTAGCAGAAAAATCAGGTAAGGAACAACAAAAAAGAGCTTTTAACATCCAGGTGTGCCCCTCCTTCAGGTTAGCTTAGGAAGAGGACAGCACTTTGAAAAGGGCACATGCAGACTAGGGAAGCAGCGTATTTGCAGAAACGTGTGTCACTTCAGCTGTTTCTACACAGGCAATCAGATACATCCGCACGTTCTTGCATTAAATTCCTCCATTCTCCTATATGATGCTTTGCCTGAAGTGGCAAGAAACGCTGCCAAGTCAGCTGTGTATTTGCTCCTGAATGTCATGGCTCCTGAATGGAAGAACTGCAGGAATTGAGCCGTTACAGTAACCACTGCTGCTACCTTACAGAAAAAGTGTTTCACATTGAGACCTGCTTTAAAAAAAAAAAAAAAAGGGGGCTATCAAGATACCACTTTCAGGAGAATGTCAGTTCACAGAAGATACTGAGATACTGGAAAGGATTTAATGGTGCCTGTAATTCTGTAAATACAGTATCACACACAAATGTCTCTCTTAGGGGAACAGAGTTCATCCTGAACACTGAAGAATCAGCAATACTGCTTGAACTTTTAAGTTCCAGAGACAATCTAAGGCTGTTCTTACGAATGAGAATATGTGTATTTCCTGACCTCCTCAAAAAACCCACCGCCTTAGAGGATCATTTTGTCATAATGCAGCTTTCTCCCCCCCTAGTTAGGCTGCATTGTTCAAAAGGTGATTTTTGTTATCGTATGAAAAGCTGACTAGGAAATAGATCTGACTGGAAGACATGCCCATCGTGGACATTCTCCAGCATCCAACACTTTGAAAAAACTAAACACAGGCAAAGTAAAATTAATCAAAAACATCCCTGTGTCACACGGCAGTGAATTGTAATTAAATACACTTCAATGAAGCTGAACTATATGGGGTTTAGAACAGAATTCAAACAAGTAAAAACAGATAGGAAGGGCATTCTCTTTGTAGAATCTAGAGATCATAGACTTCAAATGGTGGAGAAGGTGTTTCCATTATTTCCAGCAGAAATTCCAGAAAAAAAATTTTCTACTAGCCATGCAGTTGTAAGAGGGCCTTCAATCCAAAAAGAGACAAGCCATAAATAGGCTACAGTAGGTTATCAGTTACCAACAAACAATGTATTTCTAAAAAGTGTACTTAACTCCTCTCTGCAAACACACAGCTGAGATATTCTTTGCAATTTCTTTTACAGATCACTTTCATATCTTGTTTGTTTGCTGTAGCTTCAGTCAAGGACAAAGTAGGACTTTGCATCCAAATATGGACAGAGCTTATTCTCCAATTTCGGCACAGTATGAGGCTTTATTTACAATAACCTACTTTTTAATAAGTCATCATAAAAATAGGTACACATTTAGAAAAACAAACAAAACACCACACCAAAAAAACTCCCCCCACAACTCACCTATATTCCATCGCCTATGCTTCGCATCATCAAACTGCTGCCTCAAAACCAGGAAATCTATGACATCTGGCATATCATGGTACCTAATTACAACAGAACACACAACTATTAAGCGATAAAACAGCAAAAGCACAAAGTTAGAGCACTTACATAGAAATTTAACACTTTGAATTCAACACTTCAAAAGCAAAAAGCTCAAGTCACCACATCAAAGGTATCTCTTGCCTTTCAACACCACCACGCCCCAACCCCTGACCCCCAGAACGCCCCCAATTTGAACACAATATTGCTTTCCTTACTTCATGGTGAATGATCCTCCAGTTAGTTTACCCGTATCAGGGTCGAGAAAAGCTAGTTTAAGACAGCAGAGAGTAGGCAATCCGACTTCATATTTAATTCCAACTATTTTCATCAGCTCTTGCTCCTGGAATAAACAAAATGTTGTGTACCACCACTGAAGTTAAGATGACTACAACAACTCTCTGAAACACGAAAATATGGATATACTGAAAAGATGAAATTTCTGCCAGAACATGTCAAAATCAAGCACCTGAAATTTAATCTTTCAAAACAAGCAATTATTTCACAACGCAACTTGTTTGAAAAATATTTTGCTATGAAGTGTAACCACTTCATCGGCTCAAGCGGATGCAAAAAAAAGTACAGTTTAAGGTCTAATTCCATTTGACTATTTATTAAGTTAACTTCTTCCCCTTATCTTAAATTATCAAGAGTACAACATTTGAAACATCTGTATCAAGAATATTCTCTCAGTTATGTACACACTTTTAAAAATATTAAGATACCAAACAAAAATGAAAAAGAAGTCTTACCCGTAATTCCATTTTATGCCATGGTTGTTTTTTGGGATTAATATTATATATTTTGTTCTTCTTAGCCATTACAACGTATGCTTCATGACCTTGTCGGAAATAGTAGACCTAAAAGTAAAATGAGACAGTTATCTAACAAAGACTCTAAGGATTTGAAACGCCAGCATATCACTGCCATACAAGGCATGTGCTTTCTATTTTATCATCAACTTTTTTCCTGTTTTCCTGCAACAGTCACAGGTTTTCAAAAAATTAAGTGTTGGACAATTCAAGCAGCTATCAGAAATGTTTACAGAAAAAGCAAGAAAGATTCAGAACACCATTTTCCCAGTAAGGAAAATACCCTAATTTACACATACGAGACCAAAATCAAATCAGTAACAAAAACATCTATTTATCGTTGCACTATAGAACAATTCAGTAACAGTAACATGAATTCCACTAATCCACCTGATTATTCATCACTACAGGACAGCCCTGAGATGACGATCAAGTATCACTAAATTCACCATCTGGCTAATCACACTCTTTTTAACAAGAAACATATTCTAGAAGTAAAATTCAGCTGTTTGTTGTTGTTCTGGTAAGATTTTGGTGTTGGTTTCTATACCGCCGAACAAACACCCCAACAAAGACAGGAACAAACCATACCCAAACATTTCAAGTGCTTATTAAAAAATTTCAAATCCTTCCACTATAAATTGCCATGGTTCACACATCCAGAGTCTATTAGTTTTTCTTTTACTCCACTGTATATAATATCATGTGGATGAATGTTTTTGTTATAAACTATCATTGTAATGAGTCAGTAAGCTGAAAACCTTACACATACATTCAATGACGAATCTGCAATGCGAAACAGAGCTTCCTCAAACTAATAACAAAGACCCGAAAAATAGCTGTATTCCAGGTACAGTGCATTCCAAACAAAAAAAAAAAAAAAAACCCGCACAAAAAAAACCAATCCTCTAAAGGTGCCCGAAGCCATAAAACGTGGGATTTCCATCAAGTAGAATGAGGGAACAGTGCTTAAATGTAAAGGCCTAACACAAGAAATAAAGCAGAGTGAAAAGCCCTCAGTAAGTTTTAAAGTACATTTATACAAACACACTGCTACTTGTATTTCCACATGCTTTCTAAAACTGTTGTATCATAAAACATTATAAATGTCTGCCACGTTTCTACATTAACAGTTACTGAATTTCCTTAACATCACATGGCAATTTTTTTTTTCTTTTAAACAGAGGAGGACTCATCAGCTTCACTCCGCATCATAATTTTTTTAAACGTTTGTTTTTCAGAGTATTCCACATGCAAAGGAAAAAATGCAGGCTAGTTAGACAAGGCATGAAAACCATGAGAATCTCCTATGCACTGTCATAATCTAACTGGCAGGAAAAGGAACAGAGGCTACTGAGAGACAGATCTAAAACAATGTCAATTTAAATTATGTTTTCAGCATTGTGACAATTGTTTCCCGTACCTTCCAGTGAATCAAAACAAGCAAAAATCCACTTAGTGGTACAGGCTACAAACAATTCCTCCTACACTTACTGCTCCTACTAAACCTCTACATAAATTCAACCCACCACTTGCAGAAGTGTAACATTTTTATTTTGTAAATGGCTCTAAGCATTGTGTCTTCTGTCAGAAGAACAAATTAGGTATCTGTGGAAAAAAGAATCTCAGCCTTTTTCCAGGAAATTGTATTTTTAATCTTGATAAATTCCTGCTTTGGCATGTTTGCTGTAGTACCCAGACACAAGCATTCTTTATCATGTTAATATCTGAATACTATGAAGAACATGCATTGTATTTTGATAATCAGACAGGGAAATTGCAGTCCCATCTCTCTGGCGTGTTTCCACTGTTCCTCAAGACATGACAAAGGTCTGTAAATGGCAGTATATTCAAAAATGGAAAAGGGATGGTATGTGCTATTCTTACGCACTGAGTATAACTAAACATAGCGCTACTGTTTTTTCTTACTTGTTTGTACAGCTGTAAGCGAACAAATTTGAAGTATCTCTCCTCCCAAATCTTATCAAACATACTAACCATCCACCAAAACTTTCCAAGGCCACACGAGATCTCTTCTCATCCTATTTCTCTAATTAAACCGATCTTCTATTTCTGTGCATCTCAAAAATAACTTTCTAGATGAACAGCTTCTTTTCACATCTTAAGCAAAACTGAGGAGGGCAAGTATCAGAGATGGAATTTTAGACAGAGCAGACTGATTACAAACATACTCTCTATCGGTGCGACTACTCCTACTTTCTAGGCACAGGACAGGAAATTTCCTGTTCACCAATATAAAACATTTTTCAGCAAAAGAATGCAGCCCACTTAAATATTCCTACTACGCACTGCACAAGCTATTCAGCAGGTGCCAAACCAAACACACCAGTTTATCTTACTAAACCAATATGATGTTGAAGTCTCCTAGGTAATATGGTACAGATAAATCCTTGGTAGCTTCACTGTATCCATACGGTATCAGGCACCAAATATATTTATTTGGACCTCATCTTTTGAGTAGCACAGTCTCCGAAACATGCTTGCTGGAAAGTATGAGTAAGTAAGCATTTTCTCTAGTTGCAGCTCTCGATTTGAAGTGCTCCTTCCCCCATTCACTAGCAATGCCGATGTAATTTTTGCATAGCTGTGCTGTGAACTGCATCAGCGAAGCGATCCAGCAAAAGCAAAACTGCTTGCACACGCAACCTCTGCTCCGGATTCAGCTTGTGAGGTGGTACCTACAAACAGCTCCAGCTCAGGACCAAAGCAAGTGAACTTTGCCACCATGTCAAGTATTTCTCCAACTGCTTTCTGAAGGTATGAGCTACACAAGAACTCTGTTTAGTACCTCAGAAACACGTTGCTCCCTGAAGAGCCAACAGACTACACATGACAGCACGAGCCAGCTATTTCCTCGTATTTTAACCTGAGGGGATTTTAGGAAGCATGCAAAGCCTCTTGTTTTCAAGACTGCCTTCTATCTGATACCACTTATTCATACAATTCATAGTAATATGTTCACATGCTAAATATTCCAAAGTAGAAATTGGTGGGTGTCCTTTTGCCACTGCATTTTGAGACATCCGGGACACGTTTACAAAGTGTTTACAGTCTCGTTTGCATAAAATGCATATATATAAAACCTTTCCTGTGGTTTTCTGTTGTAAGAGACCAGAAGTTATTTGATATCAGAAACACAAGTGGAAAGGACAGTATCAGCATTTTTCTTCAGAATAAATGAAATTACAGAAAACCCACAAACCACAAAAAACCCACTCCCCCCCCCACCAAAGGTTTAAGTCCTGGTTTTTACCTCAAGTCCCAAACTGAAGTTTTCCGAACAACTTCAATTCATATTTCGTATCTTAGTTCTTCTTCAGCGTACAAGACACTCTACAACTAAGGACTAGTTTTCACTAGATAAAGCATCTCACACAGCTTGTATACAAGTGTCATAAGGAAATTAACACATTGAACACAGCCTAAAAAAGAACGTTACTGCAATCGCATGGAATAAAAGAAAGTCAAAGCAACACTGTGCAGAATATATTTTAAGTATGGGAAAGACTAAAGGAAGCGAAAACAAATTTTAGCCAGATGAAAGAATGTTTTGAAGAAAATCCAAAATATTCTGATAATAAATCTCTGGAAAAAATGCACAGATGAAAATAAAGAAGAGGCAAAAGCAAGCTGAAAGAAGCAAAACACAGAGCGAAAAATTACAATACCTCATCCCCCATCTGTGGCACAAAGGGGCACCGACGAGGAACGGTGTCTGTAATCCATGCAGAAGGCAGCCATTCTTCCAGTGTCAAACCATTTTCTGCCAGGACGCCTACAGCCAGCCTCTGAAGAACATGCACACAGAAGATTAATACGAATAAACTGACATTTGGGGAAGTCTTGTATATTGGGAAGTGTTCTATTAAAATCAACTGCCATTTCTTAAGTATATTTAATGTAAAAACAAAGTTATTCCCAGTGTGAACATAAAGATTACTCAATGGCTTATAGTAACACCAAGACCAAAAACATTAACAAATCTGAAAAACTGAGTGGTTTTTTTAGGTTTGTTTTTTTGTTTTGGGTTTTTTTTGGTGGGTTTTTTTGGGGGTTTTTTTGTAGTTTGTTGGTTTTGGGTTGGCAGGGCTCTTCTAACAAGGACTGAATTTATTAAGACTCCAGTAACTGTCTCATGCCCAGAAAGATAAAACTGAAATATGGCACTCTCTTCAACCAAATTCACATGGTTGCCTTTGCCATTAAGACATTACGATACAGCTGCCTCCAATTAAGAAACCCCACAAAATGAGGAGGAAAAGATTAACATACATAAACAGAGGTAAAGCATGTAATACACGCCAGTAAGTAATGTGGATTGGGTACAGCCACATTACTTACTGGCATATTTACTATAACGCACTGTGGAACTGCATTTTCAGATTGTCTGTCTGCATCACATATTTGTAAGTAACAAAGCTCACCACAGCTGCCAGTCCTAGGTGCACACTACATGTCTATGCCTAACAGACCAGATAGAGCAGGTTTTTGTACAACCATCCAAGCAAGGTTGCTTTGAAATTACCAACAGCATCCTGTGCATGTATAGAAAGCAACCTTGGATGGTCGTACAGAAATCCACTCCATATAGCCACTGATGGAAGGCCCTGTGTCCCCCGACTGCAAACAGGATACTCCAAGCCTAACTCTGCTGCACAAATTCACATGTGGTTTCACCAGGATGGAAACTGCTTTGCGTCTACCACTGGAGTGCTGGTGTGTGCCACAAAAAAGCATACACACAGTTTAAAACAAACAAAAAAATCAAAACAGAACCTCTCCACTGCAATAAATCACTGACATAGAAGGACTTTGGGCATTTTTCAGGTTCAAGCAAGTCCGTCTTGTGAAAAACTGATGCACCACATTAGGGCAAAGTCTGTCTAGCTCACTGGCGAATTACGGGAAGCCTTTGAACAGAAAATCTTCACACATTAATAATCAGTTTAAGACCCTCTGGAAGTCAAGCCTGAACTCAGGCCATCACAGTTAATTATCAGCAAGAGAACCAGTCCCAGTGAATTAGTCTAAACATTTCTGAAACTTTGCTAAATCCTTTAGTAATTAGTTCCACAACCTGATTACGTGCCCAGGTGGCTTGGGGTTTTTGGTTGCTTTCGGGCAGTGGGTGTTGAATGGGGAACAGGCTCTTTTTTGAGCTTCGTGTCTGTGTCATTGGGTGTTAGATCTCACTGTAACAAAATAATGAAGGAAACTATTCTGCATTTATTAATTTCTAAACCCTTCATGTTTTAGAAAAGCTTTTTTATCCTATCTCCTCCAAACCCTCTCCCTTGTAAGAGTCAGCCTCTTTATGTCCGCCCTGAAGAAAAAATGTTCTTTATCCTTTGATCTTCTTGATGCTTCTTTCTTGCCCTTCTTCACTGCTGCATCATTTTTTAGATTGATTCCTGGTAGTGGAGGGGGATTAGAAATGCAAGCACCATTCCAGATCTTGACAGCCCATGCATTAATAGAAAAGAATGACATTCTTTCTCTACTCCTTTCTTAATTCCTAAGATTCTGTGCCTAGCTACAAAGATGGTCAAAACTGCTTTCCTTAACGGAAACCCTTAATTTCAATTCAGGTTCTGGTAACAGGAAGAACCTTCTGTGAGCTCTCTCCCCAGTAAAGAGGCAGAATCTCCACCACAAGAAACTTCAAAAGACAAACATCTGTCAGGAATGACAGGTATAATTAGTCCTACCTAGGGGCAGAGGGAATAGGGATGATTTTCTGATATTTCTTCAAGCCTAGTGTTTTTCTTGTGATTCAAAATTGGAGGTCACCTTTAAAATCCAAAATATCCAAGTCTGATATTTTTGGAATCGAAGACCTCCTGCATCTCAATAACTGGGATCAAAACAGACGGAAGATTCCGAAAACACTCAATTCAGCTTTACTCTAAGTAGAAATACTCGGCTATCAGCCAGCCTTATATTTTATAATAAAAAGCTAAACTAGAGCTTTCTACGATTAAAACATCCCTCAGCATCTATTTTCCTGACCTCATACCTTCTTCTGCTTTCAGACTGTGTAAATACCAAGATACTCTTAGTATTGACACTACAGCTAAAGACTGCATACAATAAACAAAAAGTAGCCTAATCAAAGACTAACCCCTAACATACTGCATATGTCTTACCAAAGGTTCACAGTAAAGCTGATACTAAGCCAACCTGCATATTAGAACAGCTGTTTTGTCAGTCTACCTGCTAACAAGGGCCAAAATGCTGAAATAATAATCTTAAGGAATGCTGAGGACTCCTAATCTTATACATAAAATGCAGTTATTTAGTTACTTAGATGATACAGTTCACTTCCTTGGGTACTGCAAAAATAGAAGTTATGAGCTCAGGAAAGCAATTAGCATCTACCAGATATATCACTTCTGGTCTCTGTAAAGAAAGAATGAAGAATCCAAATTTTCTGATCTAACCATTAATTAAAAAAACAAACAAACAACCCCCCCCAAACCATAACGCATTGAAAACAAGTCACTGAAAATTTCCATGTACTGATCTAAACTGGAACAACATGGTTATACTAGAAAGCAAACAAAACACAGACAACAAAATGCTGATCAAGTGAAATTCCCCTAGATGGAAGTATAGTGGCAAGCATAATGCAAGTATCATACATTGTGGAATTGATAGCAAAGAGAGACATGATTGTGCAGACCTAAAAAAAATTGCAATTAAGTGGGGAGACAGTCAGTACACCTGAAAAAAATACAGGCGCACGCCAATACTCAACGCATCCACAGAAACGAAGTTTCTGGTCTTTTTATAATATTTTATATATTATATAAT
>Ga0181612_147871_pt1 | contig 12854 bp, 10 predicted proteins | sample HoacroProtozoa21_FD_119630 | JGI IMG/M metagenome (GOLD analysis project Ga0181612, IMG submission 119630) | Hoatzin crop microbial communities from Cojedes, Venezuel. Combined Assembly of Gp0051906, Gp0051904, Gp0051908 | reverse complement strand
CGTGAGGAAGAGAAATGAGGCATTTGTATGGTTGGACTGGATGCTGTGTTAGTCAATAATTCCAAAGTAGTTCCTGAATTACTAATAAAATAAATTCTATTACTAATAATCTATTTTCACCATAACTGGGAGGACAAGAAGTTCTGGCAGGCGGTGCATGAGACATACAGGAGAAAATGATTAAAACAGAGCCAAAAATATTGCCATACTAGAGTCATGAGTCAGATCCTGACCTTTCAAATAAGCACCACAGAGACTGAGCTCATGTGGATGGGATCCAGGTGAGAGCAACAGGACAGCTCAGCTTTTAACTGGGAGGGGGGGAGAGGGGGACCCAGGGATGTCCCAGAGGAAAGCTGGCGTCTGAGAGGCATGAGGGGCTGGGGGCAGCAGCGCTGCCCATCAGAGGGGTCTGTCTCCTGCGGCATTCCCAAGGGCACGGGTCGCCCTGTGCTGATCCGGAGGATCTGGCTGAGCGCCTGGGGACCCGGCTGCGGGGAGTCACTGGGGGACAGGAACCCTGATGTGCTGTGGATCTGTGGCGTGGGATCGTGTGTCCCCTGCTCCACGGGTGAGACCCCCTGGGCAGCAGGACGGGTCTGCCTCTTGCCAGGCACTCGTTCCACTGCTCGGGGAAGCTTTGTCGAGCCTTGGAACCAGCTGCTGCGGTGGGGCTCCCTGGAGACCTTCCTGCTCTGGCACCCAGGCCCATGCAGGAGACATCTGCCTCGGGCTGCCTGGCTCGCGAAGGGGCGAGAGCTTTCCCGCCTCGTACCCGGGGCCCGAAGCAGTGAACCCTGTGGGCGTGTGTCCGCCACCTTGCCTTCGTGCTCCCCGGGGAGCTGGGCAGAGAGCCTGTGCACCTACACCTGCAAAACCAGCAGCAAAGACATAGAATCATAGAAAGTTTTGGGTTGGAAGGGACCCCTAGAGGTCTTCTAGTCCAACCCCCCCGCAGCGAGCAGGGACACCACTAACTAGATCATGTTTGTCTGCGTTCATTCTCAGTTAATAAAAATAAGTCTTTTTTAAGGGCACAGGCAGAGGGGTTGCCATGTCACATCCTGCTCTTTATGCCTCCACACCAACTCTTAATTTTTCTAACATGCGGAGCAGAGCAGCAGTGGTCTCTCTGCAACAAATTCACTCTGCTCACCATCCCAGCTTTGTCGCAGCAGCGCCTGGCAGCCCCAGCTCCAGAGCAGGACAGCACAGGACAGCAGCGCCCGTGCACCTCAGCAGAGCCTGCAGGGTCTGGTCAAAAGATGGTAGATGGAAAGAATAATTAGAAATTTGCTGATATTTGGCTCCCAAGTCCAGAGTCACTCGCCTTCCCTTCGGTCTGTGGGTGTTTGACCTTGGCTGTTTCGTGCGATTATGGGCACAATTCTCTCTCCCCCGGGAACAAATTACTCAGCCAGATAAAACAAGCAAAAGATACTTGTTGTGCTGATTCATAAGGAAACAATTTCCCTGCTATTTTAGCACCATCCTAGCAGGAAACTGCAGGGTGATTTGCCAGAGGGGCATAGAAAATGAGAATAGGTACAGATTATCCAGCATTTCCTGGGTGTCTGATAATTCCTTCACAGCCTTAAGATCTGTCAGTAGGTGTATGCTGCACGACATGGGGCAAAGAGATTCATCCTAGTCTTTAGTAGGCTTCAATACCGGGAGGAGCTCAAATAAGACAGCCCAGAGTTCAGTGGAGTCTGATTTACGTCACTGGAAAAGGGTACCTGAAGGGAAGCAAATCCCTGCGGTGCTCCCTGCTGCGTTGGCTGCTCTGGGGTTTGTGCACGAGCTGTTGGGTGTTAATAAGCATTCCCTGCAGAGATGATTTCTGCCCCTGCCTCCCACATCTGCTGGCAGAGAGGGCAGATCTCCCCGGGGAATCGGTCTCTGAGCAGCTCTTTGGGCACTGGAGCCCTCGCGGCTGATGGAAGGGCTGAGGCTGGTCCTGGCTGGGGCCTGGTGTGCGTGTGGTCGGGGGCAACGTGTGAGGCTGGGTCCCCTTGGCTGCAGGGAGTGGGAGCTGGTGGGCTGCAGGGAGGCAGAGCCAGGTTCTGGCTCCTCCAGTGCCATACCCTCACCTTGTGAGCGGCTCTGCTCACCACTGAGACGCAGACACAGTTTCAGTCCCCGCATCTTGAAGCACTTCAGAGTTTCAGTAGGAGTTCAGACTTGGCTTTGCAACTAAAAGGCTTATTTGCTACCCACAGAAGTGTAATTGTCTGTTCTTGTCTGCATTTCAAAGTCGTGAAGTGGTCTCTCCCTCCGGTGAGTCTTTCCGCAGTACCTCTCTCTGTTGTTGGCAAGGCTGTTTCACAACTCTGGCTTCTCTTAGCATGGCTGTAGTACTGTGAGAACTCCGTGGCATTAGCTCATCCTGCGGCAGCTGAAACTGCCCTTTTTGCCTCTGCTAGCCTCACTAACTATCCCAGTAAATGATCTGCGATGCCCAGGACGATGCCATTTTTTTGATGCTTGGAGATGCTGGTCCAGAACTCCTGAGAATTCAGTTTGAGCTATAGGGTACTATTTTTTTGCCCTTCTATTTCCCCATGCATACATGCAACACTTTCTTTCTTTTAAAGTCTTCCTTTCAAACTCGTTGTCAGTGTGTATGATCCCAATCATACACTCAGGAGGAGAAAATTGCTTGCTGAGTGGCCTGGCAGAAGAACCTTGCTGCTTAAGGTCTTCCTCCTCCTCACCACAGCAATGAAGGTGCTCAGGTGGCTTCGTGAGTCGCTTCCGTCGCTTCACTGCAGTCCTGACTGACTGGAGCAGAAAACACTGCCTGGGATGATTGGGAGACGTGGAGATACAGCTGCCTCGACAACTAGCCCTAGCTTAGCAAATCTTTTCTGACAATGACCTACTGGCACATGGGGAAGCTGTCGATTTATTATCGCTTGAACTGCAAGCAACGCAGAATATTGGCCTATCTTTGTTCACAGCTCCTATGCAACTGTACCAGCCACTTCTGTGCCTTCTCCTCTTCCAAGGTAAACAAATGCTGTTTCCTGAATCAGAATGGAAGGGCTTAGTCTGCAAAAATAAGCATATGGCACCAGTCCTGCGGCGTATCTCTGCTCTCGTACAAGGTCACCAACATTGACAACAGATGACTCTCTTCATCACAGGAGGATTTCAGGGTTCAGGTCCACAAATCAGTTTACGCTGGTCTAAGCCAGGGGAGCTGTCCCTCCATCCCAGCAAGCCACGTCAGCGACCAGGGCCACTGACCTGCACTGACTTTTGTTGCTGAGGGGGTTATACCCCGTTGATTAGCACAAATGATCCGAATAGAAAGAGGAAAATTGCTCCCCAGGCTCAGCATTTGGCAGTAAATTTTCTGTACAAAAGGAAATGCCTGTCTCTTCAGTTTTAAGTGTTCATATTCTTAAGCTAACAAAGAGGTTCCTGGTATTCCTCCTCTGCAGCCATTGATCTGCCTCTGGGAAAGGTTTGGCTTCTGTGCTTGCCAAGCTAATCAGTGAAACAGAAAACACAGAACATTAATGTGCATTTAAATCCCCGGTACTGTATAGTCACAAGAAAAAGAAAAAATGTTTGAAGGATATCTGCACCTGATCCCCACGGCCACTTGACAGTAAGTGCCTGAGTCTAGGGAGAGAGAAGCAGAAGGGACTTTTTCAATTTGAAGTCTCCTGACTGAGATACCAGCTAGGATAGAAAAAATAACTGGGAGAAAAATGGATAGGAGCTGAGTTCCAGCTTGGATAAGCCCCAAATACACCAATTAACCCATCACCCAGTGTAATTAAGCATCGCCAACACGAGCAGCGGGTTGCCAGGGAGGCTGATGAACAGACAATTTGGGCAGGCTTTGCAGAGGTCTCGGCGCCGAGGAGGACAGCATTAAGCCGACCGGAGGCTTTGAAATCCTGCTCCGCATTTCCTCCTGGGAAAAGCCTTCATCGGCAGCATCTGGCTCGGTGCCTGTGTCTTTGCCCACTGGGAGCCTGTGGCAATGTGCGGGTCTCCTTCTCTTGGATGCTGAACGCCTCGCAGCCTCGCCTCATGTGTTGGAGGGTGCCGGGCAGGGGCTGGGGCAGCACGATGTGTGTCGAGGAGGGCAGGCAGTCCCCCTCCGCTCCCCAAACCCTGCTCCTTCCACCCCCATCCCAGGCGGTTTCTTGGAGAGGCCATGTGGTAAGCAGCAGCAGACCTGTTGGATGCTTAGTGCCTCCCCGCCTTAGCAAAACATTGCAAAAGCAAGGTGTTTTGTAATTTTTGCTCTCGCATCTGGAAAGGGAGGAACCCCATGGGACTGTGATTTAGATCAGTCCCTCGAGCAAGAAAGTCGAACAGAAGCAGGAAATCTGCATTCCTGCAACCTCTCCTTGTACCAGAGCTACCTCAGCTTCGGAGAGGACGAACAGCCTCTCCTCTGTTCTGAGAGGTACTGAACAGCTGAACAAAGCTCTCCTAAATCCGGAGGGAAACCTGAGAGTTCCAGAAATATTTCGAAGCTTCGTTTGAAACCGGTGGCAAGGAGACCATTTTTCACCCTGGCTGGGGAGGGGGAGCAGCCCCTGCAGAGATCCCACGGCTGAAGGTGATGGCTGGGATGCAGCTGCGATCTGGCCCCCGCCGCTGGAGCGACCGCTGGGGAGCTCCACTAGCTGCGCTTGGTAGTAATAGGCGTTTCTTCTCTCTTTTTGTGAGAACCTGATCTTCTGTTGTAATGTTCTTTCCTTCAGCTGAGTTAAGCAGGAGTTTAGCAGAAGCTGGAGTGTGCTGGGTACTTCCCTGGAGACACCAAACCCAAAGACGGTGTGTGCGGGTGGATGTCCCGGGTGGGCGGCGAGGCGGCAGGGCCCGGGGCTGGGCTCGCTCCCGGGGATGCGCACCCATCGCTGCACGCCCGGGTTGCTCTGCAGGAGGAGGCTCCGGTGACCGATGGCAGAGGTTTGGGACCAGGACAGCAGCTGCTTCAAGCCATGGCGGTTTGTCTGAGATGAAGAGACCACGAACCGACGAGAGGTGGTACACCGTAATGTATTTCCTTTCTGGTTTTGCTGACTCCTGCGCTTGTTCCCCAGTCTGAGTTTCAGAATATTTAAGTTAAAGATCCAGAGCAGCAAGGGTGCCAAGTTTGCCCGTGTCTGCGGCCAGAGGTGGAGGAGCCTCATGTCCTCACCGCTCTGAGCATGGAGCTTTGGCTGGTCTGCGGGAAGTAGAGGAGGAAGGGGCTGGCCAGTGCCTGACAGCACTCCCACTTGCAGCTCTCTGGTTTCTTTTGGATACCTCATCTTCCAAGAAACAACCTACAATAAGCAAAACTGCCTCTTTAAAAGTTGTATTTATGCTTTTTTTTTTTTCCATAGACTACAGTGTACTGATATCGTAGTGAAGAGGAAAAAATGTGCCCCAGCTTTACCCAGCAGTGAAATGTGTATTGATGGGCCTTAACTTCGTCCTATGCGACTGTTTCCATCTGAGCAAATTGTAAAAACTGTTGCAGAAAAAAGAGCCAAAGTTTGCACATGTAATAAGCTTTGAGCAGTGACTGAAGCTAGGATCAGCCTTCACAGAGGATGCTGGCTGGCTGTATTCTATGGCCAAATGCTAGCTGGGTTGTTTTGGGTATTTATTTCTTGCCTGGATTGTTTCAGATTCTGTACCGGTGAGGAAAGAAATGGAAATTACTACCTTGCTCACAATTATTACAGAAATCTAAGCATCCACTTGGCTCTGGAAATCTTTCTGTATTTCTTGGTCCCAGGCTCCGAGACCACTCCCCAGTGCTCTTATTTAGCTCCTTAGACCTGAGATTTTGAGGCTCCAATTTTCTCAAGTGCTACATTTTGATAAGACATTATAGCCCCAGAACTGTTTGTTTGCTTAAAGGTGTAGAGGTGCAAGTGTGGTGCTGCATAACTACATGCCAAAACTGCTGTATTTTTCCAGTACCTGAAGGCCAGCCCTTCAGGAAAGTCCCAGCGCTGCTCAGCAAACCTGAGGCTTTGCACAGCATTGAAAAATGCCCCTGTTCGTTTCAGATCAGCTAAGTTATTCCTCTTTTGCTGCGGTGTTTTCCAGGACTCCCGCGAGCCTGCAGCCGTCTGTCCTTGCCCGCGTGTCCTGCGCACGCAGGCGGACGCCATCCTGGGACGGGCCAGGCAGGCAGCAGGTTGCTCGCTGCCGGGTTTGCCCGTTCCTGGGGCCGGTTGGGCTGCCCCGTGCCCATGGCCCCGCAGCGACTCGGCTTCCTCAGGAGCCTTTGCTGTGACCCCGCTGAAATCCTCCTGAGGACCCAAGCAGGGGGTCCTCCTTGTCCATGTTGTCTCCTTCAAGCAAGGAGAGCTCTTCTCAAAACAAAGCTGTCTGGACTTTTCCTCCAGTCAATCACATTTCTCCATGCATGTATTAATCCTGTTTTTCAGGCTGCTTGGAAGGGAAGTTGGATGTAAAATAACCAGGATTGCCCCCAGAGCCCATTTTAGAAAGGATGCCACGTTCGCCATTTGCCGTTCCCTTGGTGGTAAGGCAGATTTAACTTGTAAATTAAAAAGCATGATAATCGCTGATTTTGTATGTACACTCCTTAGAGCTCCTGCGGAAGTGCCATTTGGAGTATGCTCTTCAGATTTCATTATTATAATTTCATAACCTCTTCTGACTGAATTAGCTGCAAACTAACTATGAAATGCTTCAGAGTGACTGCCAAAGCCCCCTCCTTTCCCGCTTGTTCTTGCTTCTGTGCCGTTTGTTTGCAAACAGAGCGATGCACTGCCCAGACTCCTGCTGTCATCTGCCGCATCTCAGCTCTGCAAAGGCTTTAGCCCCCGTCCTCCCTGCAAGCACGCCGCTCGCCCGCTCGGCTTTTCTGCTGTTTGGAAACCCCCCAGAGCCTCAGCACCCCCTGCTCTGCCTGTGCTGGTGCCCCGGCCAGGGCAAGCCTCGGAGCCCGCGCTGCGGGAGGGGGGCTGAGGGGAAATGCTGGCAGACCGAGGGGCAACGCGGGGGGATCTCCATCGCTGATGCTCGGCCACCTCTTCTCCCCCATCCAGGAGGTGGGGAAAATGCACGGAGATCCTTCCCAGCCGTCCGGGTGAGCTTCGCCAGAGCCCCACAGCTCTGCGGATTTCTGACCTGACATGTCTGTTAACATCTGCCCACAGACACATTTGCCACCACGTTCAGATCCCCAGATCGGGGGCCTGGTGGGTGACTGGGACCCAGTTAGAGCTTGGAAGGATGCTGCAGTTGCTGCCAGCTTCTCTACACGGCTGTCCTTTGCTGGCTCATGCAACTTTTGGCTCTCTTGCCTCTCTTCCTTCGGTCAGAGCTGCACAAAGAGACAGAGTTTTGAAGTAAATGTATATTTTACCACTGCTTTTTGAGCTTCATCTTTCTTCATTCCTGCCTTCCTTTGGTATGTGAGTCATCCCAGCAAACCTATCATGCCTTTAAATTAATCAGGCCTTTAAAGGGAACGCAGATGATGAGCCACTGCAGGATGCCATTATTTAAAAGCCAGGAAAAGGTACAGCAATTGCTAAGGTGCTACCTAAGTTTTCCTCACTTTGTCAAATGCATCCAAATCTCAGGCTTTGCCTCGTTAGCTCATGACAGGCGAGGTGCAAACGAGAGGTCTCTGAGGCGTCTGCCAGTGCCCTTGCCTGCCGGTCTCAGACACCTTCAGAAGGGTCCAAAGTGACAGCGTTTCTGTTGCGAAGCCTTGCCTGCAGAGCTTCAGCTCTCTGGCCTCAAATCAGCAACGCCCTTGTAGACAGGCACAGTTTTAAGACTGAAAATTGAACGAGTTTTCATCCAAGGCAGCAGGGCTCCTCGTGAACTCAGTGAAGTGTGGTTTTAAATGCAGTTTTTGGATGGTCTCCCCTGAACTCGCGAGTGTCCCTGTTTTCTGTTTTGGTGTCTTCATAGGCAGGCTAAAAGCAATATGCACCGGCTGGTGCACCAAAGAGTAAGCCGCAGTCGGAGTTGAAATAAATGTGTGCAGTAGCAGTCGTACGTACATCACACACAAAAAATCACTTATCCTTTCTACTCATTGTCGAGTCACTTTTATTAGCAATGAGTTTTCTGTTAAGGAAAACATGGTTGGTGTGTTTTTCTGTCCTGTACTCCTACACAGAGGGTAAAGAAGATCTAAACAACCTCCTGAGAAGAAAACATAAGCTAAGGGGTGTTAAGGTCTCAGAGGTTCCTGGAGCCGAGAGTCTACCAGGGCAAGGGAAGAGGCATTCTGCAGAGGAGGTCGGGGGGTTCTTCCCACACACACTGGCTGTTCCGGTCTGGAGAGGAGATCGCCCACTGGTGCGATGGGCCGGGCTGGAGCACGCGGAGATGCGGGTAGGAGCCGGCTGTCTGCCAGCCTCATCCGCTGGTTGTCCATGCCACAATGGAAACCACGTGGCAAGCTCTCAGGCAGGAACTGAACGTGCTGTCGGTGGCATTCTGTATTATTTTAAGGAGAAAAAAAAGGAAAAAAAGTAAAAGGAAAAACCAAGGCTGAAGATGCAGACTCCAGTGTATCACTAGACAATACCCATCAGCTCGGGGAGAGGGCAGATTTACAATGTCATATTGGTTTTCTCTGCTCTGTCACCGGAGCCTTTCAGCTGAAAATTCAAGGACTATCAAATCCATTTTAAAGCCTTTCTTTTCCGACTGCTCTGAAGTTCCATTATTAGTAGCTATTATGTACTTGCCATTTCTATTTTGAATAATAAAGTCTAAATTGTAACTGTCCACAGAAAATCAAATGCAATTGCTATTGCAGTGTTGCTCTTTTCTTATTTCTCCTATTGAAGCCCGTTTTGTAAAACTTGCCCCTCCACCCACTCGCTTGTGAAGAACATAAGTGCTATTTAAAATATATGTTAATGGCAGACTTTAATCTGAAATAATGTGTTTGAAAGCACTGTTCCCATTTAGATGGGCAGTTAATGCTGGATCATACTCTGACCCTGGGGAAATTGTGCCAGAATATCACTGGAAGATTAGTTTGCACTTCCCAGTTCCTGCCACCTGAATTTTAATTTGAATTAAGACAGCAGATGAAATTAAAATTTGGTTGTAGTTTCTGTTTTAAATGTGAAATGTCAGTTGTTTAGAAATCTGGCATGTTTATCCCAGGTTTGGAAAGCCTCCGCACGGCTGCTGCGGCGTGGCTCCGTCTGGAGGGAGGCTCGCAGCCCGCGCTTGGTGAGCCGAGCTCGGATGGAGCAGCAAGGTGAAGGGAAGTGGTCTGGCGCAGAGGATCTTGCCCTGCAGTTCAGAATTTATTAATTCAGCCCCTGGACGTACTGCTGCCACCTTAGCTAAACCTGAGCTGGCTTTTAAAAGTGTGTCTCAGGAGCGAGAAGGGGTGATCTACACGTTGCCCTGCTGTGCGCATTAAACAGTGCATGCAGGTATAAGGCTTGGTAATAAACATTTCAGGAACTCACCTCTACCTTTTGTGCCTTAAAATCTGGTGGCGACTATAGAGTAGACACCAGTATTTGAGAGAAAAAGGAGGAGATTTTGCAGCTCCCGAGTTACGATGACTCTGGTGCCTGTGTATCTGCGGTGTTATTAATTCATCTGTCTAGAGGGCATCTGGCCCTTCAGGAAGCAAGAAGACCTTCTGCCATTTAAAAGAAAGACACAAGCAGGAAAGGTACTGAATGTCTGTAGCATCTCCAGCCTGCAAAGTCTCTGCAGAGACAGGCAGGTAACTTGAATTTTGCCCAAGAAAAAAAGGCAGAAAGCTCTAAGCACTTTTATTCCACAACACAGCCATTTCTGCTCCCAAAATGTTTTCCGATAGGTAAAAAAGCAGGCAAGCATCAATGAGACACTTGCCAAATCATGTGCAAAACAAATGACTGGCAGCTCCGTTGAGTGTCCGTGGGACAGGAGGTGGCTGGCGTGGAGCAAAGGCAAGAGTGCGCAGCGTCAACGTCAGTCAAAGCATGAATGTCCTGGGAACCTTACAGCAAAGGAAAACCCACTTCATTGCTATGAATTATTTTAAAATAGCTTGATTTCAGTCGGGTGGTTTGTATCCTGCCTTTGGGAACATGGCTGGCTGATTTTAGTCTCCGCTTGGGCTTCAGGTTGCAAAGTATCCGAGATGTTCGGTTCATCAAGACATTGAGGCACACGCGCAAACGTTGACCGCAGCAGCAGATCAGACCTGCCGCAGCGCTGGGACCTGTGGGTGATGCTCAGTCTGGAAACCAAGCAAGCGGTGAGGCACAAGTGGGCAATCGCGGGGCCAGCTGCAAAGGGAAGAGTCTCTGTCCCCAGTCAGGAGGGTTGATAAGGATTATTGTTGTACAAGGAAAGGCTAAATGAAGAAACTATAATGAATCTAGCCTTAATTCTTCAACCCGTGAGTGCTAGATTGTTTCAAGAGGTTCTAGCACATACCTGTAATTAAGTAATTTACACCTGGAGAAAGATAATATGCCTGGGATTTTGCTGGAAATTTGATTAGACTAGACTGATAGCTTTCCTCTTTGAACATACTTGCAGTTATAAAGCCAGTAATAATATGTGCCAGGCAAGAAAAACACGATAGGATAATGAAATGACTCTCCAGATGCATGGGAGTCTCACAGGCATGATGAGAATGACTGCGGGGGGGGGGGGAGCAGAAGCCTATGAGATCATCTCGTAATGATAATAAATGTGCAGCATGTCCTTTCTACAGCTCTCAGGGAAGAAACTCCATATAGTAAATACAAGACTTCATTCTGCTTCTGCTGAAAGCAAGTGGAGTTTTGCCACAGCCTTGAACTGGAGCAGCTCTGAGACCCTGGGAAGCTATATAAACACAAAATTCTGAACAAAGAACTGGTTCCCTGGAAACACGCACATCAAATGTACGTATCTTTCCTACTGCAAAAGGAGTCCTTATCTCTGTCTAGGCGCTTTCTTTCTCCTGTTTACTAGGAAGAACTTCACTGGTTTCTCAAAAAAGCCTCGGGCTGATGCGGTGCCAGCTGGGATGCTCAGTCTGCTTCACAGCAAACAGGTATCTAAACTGAGGGGGAGAAATCTTTAAATTATTATCACTGTTTGCCTGCCTTGACAGAGGTTATAAATGTAGCTGGGGACCAGGGTGCACGCTGGAGCCAGGACGAGTGATCCTGGCACGGCTCGGCGAGCAGCCGGGAGCACAAGGACCAATGGCTCCAGCCCTGCACGTGGCTCCACGGCCAGCAGCAGCTCCGGCTTTGGACAGCGTGGGAGAAGGCACACGCTGAGTTACCTCTTCCCAGCACCACTTCAGCTTCCAGGGTCGGGCAGCTGGGCTTGGGGATGCTTCTGGGTTATTGTTTTTTAATTCTTGATAGTAACAGCTACTGGAGATTTGTCCATCTTCCCAAAGAAAAACTGGGGAAACCAACTGCTCGCTCTAACAGCGCGCTGAAAAGGTGATCTTACTGACAGAGAGCAGGACAGATGTTAGGAAGCTCATGTATAACAATTTTAAATGCAACATTAATTGGAATTAGCAATAATTAGATCATTTGGAAAATAAAAATGGTGTTATCATTGTAACAAATGGGACTATCAACAACTGCTTGTTGAATTGGGCTGGATTATTAAAACCTTAGACCTACAATAAATTTGATTTATTGACTCCACACATCAGTGTGTGACCTTTTTACCCGTAAACAAAATTCTGAATCTAGAAGGAGGCCTGTTCTCTGTGTCCCATGTCCCTCCTGGTCCTGTCACTGCTCCCCTGCCTATCAGCCCGGCAGCCGTCCTTCAGCTTGGTGTGACGTGGCCGTAGCAGTGCTAGGCAATAGATGGGCAGTGGGAGCAGGATCAGGGCATCACAGTGGTGGCTGCAGTGGGCAGAAAACAAAAGCTTCTTTCTTTTTTAAAAAGGTGTGAATGACACAGCATGCAAATTGAGAAAGACCATAATCCCCAGTTTAGTAATGCCTTCTAAAATCTTTGTCTGAAACCTTAACTGTCCTTCTTTTTTTGCATTTCTGTGTCAGCATCTGTCAAGAGGAACCCAGACGTGGGAAAAACACTTATCGAAGAACAATCCGCCAGTGCTGAAAACCCTCTCAGAGCCTCATTTCGAAAAGTTGGGCTTGGAGGCTTTTGCGAGGGTTTTGTTTTTCTTTTGGCATTAGTTGCATTGCCAGCGTCTCTGCCTGCGCCGATGCCCCATACTAGGAAAGGCGTCGAAGGACCCACGCTCGCAGCCCTGGAGCCCGGCGGGCTCGGCTCTTCGGCAGCTGCTGCATCCTCGCCGGGCAGCTGCGGGCACCGCAGCTCTGCGCGGGGGCTTGAGCTGGAGCCCAGGGCTGTCAACACAAAGATCTCCACCGAGCTCGCTGGGCTTTGAACCAGGCATTTCAACGATCCCCTGTCAGAAAGGTGGCACAGGCACTAGCTTTCCATACCAGCTGGTCCGGGAATTAACGTGGGGAGATCAGACTTTCATGCTCAGCATCAGTGCGTCCGTGTTCTGGCAGCCCACACGGAAGAAGAAAAACGATCTGTCATTCTCGCCCCGGTTCATGACTTTCGAGACCAGCCAGATCTCTTAGAGGAAGAGAAGAATCTCGTTCCTTTTTCACAAGAACCTGCGAACAGCTCGTCTGCAAGAGGAACGGTGACGGTTTTCACTACGTGTATCAAGCATCCTGGCCACTGTTCCTTACACTTTTAAAGGACAACGCGACAGTAGCGAGCGGCTCTTGGCTCTGCCGAGACGCCGCGGAGGAACACGAGCTGTGCCCCCTGCGAGCCCTCCGCGCTGGAAGGTTCTGTCTCTGCCCGGGCCTCTCCTCTCCGCGGTCCGCGGGTCCCCCTCGCCCCCCCTCCCCGCAGCG
>Ga0181612_105456_pt1 | contig 12855 bp, 10 predicted proteins | sample HoacroProtozoa21_FD_119630 | JGI IMG/M metagenome (GOLD analysis project Ga0181612, IMG submission 119630) | Hoatzin crop microbial communities from Cojedes, Venezuel. Combined Assembly of Gp0051906, Gp0051904, Gp0051908 | reverse complement strand
GGGGGGGGAGCGCGGGGGGGGGGGGGGGGGGGGGGGGCGGGCCGCGCGCTCCGCCGAGTCCCGGCCCCCCGCACCCCCTGCCCGGCTCCTTCTTGCGTTGCTTGCGGGGAGCGGGCAGGGGCTGTCAGCTGTCGCCGTGAGAAACGCGTCTCCACGGGCTCCCCGCAGACCGGCCCGGGTTCAAACCGGAGAAGCCTGATGCTTCGGGTCCCGAAGGATGCGGATAACTTAGTGCTCTGCGTCGCTGCACCCGCCTGGGCACGGCCATCTCCTGGAGAAACACCCTGGGGAACCGACCCACCGCGCCTCACGTTACTCCAAGTCTGCAGGACTGTCCTTCAGCCTCCCCTCCAGCGAGGGGTCTCCAAGTAGCACCTCTCCTTTCTGTTACGAGCCGATACCCATCGCTCACATAAAAAACCGACGGTCTGAAAGCGGGAGGGCACTGCAGAATAAACAGTCATGTTTAATGCGATGGTTGTTGGTGGCAGGTACCTCATCGGGGCTTCTGGCTGTAGCGCGGCGGTGACAAACCTGACCAGGTTCTCTCTTTTTGCAGAGCGAGCCCTGCGGAGACGCGCCTGAGGGACCACCCCCCGTTTCACATCTCGCTGAGTGGACTATGGTGGCAGGAAGATGTTGGCTCGGAAGAGTATCATCCCTGAAGAGTACGTGTTGGCACGGATCGCTGCGGAGAACCTGCGCAAGCCGCGCATCCGAGACCGGCCACGCAAAGCCCGCTTCATCGCCAAGAACGGGGCATGCAACCTGGCACACAAGAACATCCGCGAGCAGGGGCGATTCCTGCAAGACATTTTCACCACTTTGGTGGACCTGAAGTGGCGTCACACGCTGGTCATCTTTACTATGTCCTTCCTGTGCAGCTGGCTGCTCTTCGCCATGATGTGGTGGCTAGTGGCTTTTGCCCACGGCGACATGGACCCAAGCACAGAAAGCACGACGAACAGCACGAAGTGGACACCGTGTGTGACGTGTGTCAGGTAAAGTACGGTTGGCGGGATGAAGAAAGGGGGGGAACAGAGCTGCCTGCTGTCCTGCCGATGCCTAAAATGCAGCTTTTGATTTACACAAACCGTTGTGTTTGGTTGAGACAGCTGAAAAGTGCAGTGTTTTCCTCTAAATTACGTAAATTCAGCAAGCCTTCTGGGCTTGGAAAATACTGTACTGTAGATTTCTTTGGTTCCTTACAGGATCTGAAAGAGAGGGAGACCTGCTGCTTTTCATGTGTCTCCACACTCTGTGGGTAACATACCTTGCCTGTCGTGGTAAGAGCCTGCTACAAGAGTGGGTATGTGTTATCTGTATCGTCATGTTGTCTACGGCAGCAGGAGCATCCCCAGCCTGGCACAAGCTGCGCTGGCAAAAGGTGGACACCTCGAGAGCGGTGCCTGTGAGGCAGGGTACCGGCCGTGGGTGTCAGGTAGGGCTAGCAAGGAAAGTGATGCTTAGGGCGAAACTAGATGTCTTTCAAGATGACTTTCATGAGACACCTAAATACAGGGTGCTTCAAAACACCTTGGTGAAGCCATAGGCTAGCAGTTCGACAGAGGAACAGTTTCCACAGCATGCGTGATGTGCCAGACAGTGAAAGCTTAAGGGGCTACTAGGTTAAGTGTCTTCTGGAAAAGTATTTTACTTTCCATCCCCAAAGCCACAACAGTTTTCAAGGCACCGATAAACTGACATAGACATACATGGAAGAGAAAAGTGTTTGTTAATTGGAGGTGGGGTAAGCAATAAGATCATTTCATCATCTCTTCAGTAAAATCTCTTTTTATAGCACTAGGTTTTTAAACAGAAAAATCCTGATTTGGTACCACCAGACTGCTCCAGATCAGCTGCCTTAACCCACTGCAGGGCTGTGAAGGACTCAGGGGGGCTGCAGGGCCCGCTGAGACATCAGATTATTCGCTTTCCTTTCGTCCTCTCTGCACACAGATTTGAGGCACCTCAACAGGTCTGAAGGGACATTGTATCTAGCTGATGAGGGAGAGGAGATTTCATTCTCTCTTCGTTTTGACACTGTTTTGCTAAATGGGGATTTTCCAAGCTAAAGGGAACAGGGATTTTTTCCGAGCTAACCTTCTCTGGTGGTGGGGAGGGATGTTACTGTCTTAGTTCGTTTCCAATAACTGGCCACAAGCAATCGGCTGTGAAATGAGATGTCATGACCCAGCTTGCACCCGCTGGGGTGTCACCCCCGGCGTTTCTGGGATTTGTGGGATGTGTCCGACCCTAGCTAGCGAGCAGCTACACCACGCCAGCTCTGCAGGGTCACCCGAGGGGACATCCTTCTGCTCAGCTGGCGGAGCCCCAGGCTTGGCCCACCCCGTGGGGCTCCCCACGGGGCTCCTGGGCCACCCCACAGAGCCTGATCCAGCTGCCAAGGGCTCTGTGCCTGGCTCCCTCCCCACGGCCCCGCTGGGGCAGCCCCATGCCAGTGGCCAGTCCCGGGGGTCTGCTGGCCACTGCTCCAAGAGCAGCCCTGAGGGCTGTGACAAAGCAGAGCAGATGAATCAGGGTAGCTCTCTGGTTGAGCCCATGAGAAAGAACACGCGTCGCTCCCCTGTCCAAGTACCTGGGGTGGTTTAGCCAACAGCTGCTCATGTGTCCATGCCCAAACCATGGAACGTCTTTTCCCTTCGTAGCGAAATATTTTGTCTTGTTAAATCCAGCTATGGCTTTGGACAAAGTCATGAAATAGCAATGTTGCTGACATTTTTAAGAATGGTGAATTGCTGAATGTAAAATGCATTTAATATTGCAATGACGTGTGGCAAAATAATGGCAAATACTTTTTTTAACCTGCTTGCCTGAGATTTAGGCCCACAGGTATTTCAGGAGAGCTTTCTTGGGTAGGTGCCATCGCAGATTTACAGGAAATCTGGTTTTGGAAATTTTAACCAGTGCCTAGAACTTGCACAGGACTTTATTTTTTCAAAGTACTGCAGAAATTTCTAAGTCTCACAGCTCTTTGCTGCAGAAAGCAAACATTATCCAAAGAGGAACACTGTTACACAAGCTCCAAGGGGAGGGACCTGCGAATAGTGCAATTTGGAGTTTATGGCTCCCTCTTCGCATGGTCAAAATGCTGTACAAACTTGCTGCTTCTGTTACTTCCACTGTAAAAAGCCGGATTCTCTTTTCTGATTTTTTTTTGAAAAAGGAGTACTGTTAGGGGAGATCAGAATATTTACTCCACAGAGCTTTAAGTTGAATTAAGCTGAATGAAGTTTAAACCAGAATCTTCATTTTGCATGTAACTAAATATTCATGAACATAGGAAATCATTCCATGGATTCTATTAATTGACTCCTTCATCCACAATTCTTCAGAGTGAAATGCAAAAGTAAACCCCTCAATGCAAGGGAATCTGCTGAAGATTAAGAAAATCAAAAAGCAAAAAAAAAAAGACAAAGTTCTTTCAAAGATATCTCTGCACAGACTGGCTGGTTTTCTGAAAGATGAACTTTCTCATTCTACAGAAAATTATCCCTGATATTGCCTATGCTATTTTAAAGTCTCCTCATGACCCCAGGTTCACAGAAAATATGGTTAGGAAAAAAAAAATAAAATTTATTTTGAGGCAGATTAGTTGAAAAGCAAACCAAACCCAATGAATGGTTTAGAACCATCTTCATGAGCAGGACGTATTTTCCATATGTAAAGCCATGTTGAGCATGGTGATGCTTCAGATGTTGGTGGATTGCACTGCATTAAAAGGGTGACTATGGTATTCGTTCATATGAGACTCAATGTGCTGCAAGTCTACTGGATCAACCCCAACTGATTTTAGACATAAGACACTTTAGTGAAGGATGTATCTGGTTATAAAAGGAAATTAAAGACCCTGGACATGACACTGTGGACTAAGGCCAGGTTGGATGGAACTCTGAGCACCCTGGTCTAGTGGAAGATGTCCCTGCTCATGGCAGGGGGGTTGGAACCAGATGATCTTTAAGGTCCCTTCCAACCCTTACCATTCTATGATTTCATGACTACTACAGATAATGTATTTTGGAAAGTTTGTGGACAGCATCCTCTGATATAGTCCAGCACTATAGCATATTAGGGACATTTAACTTAACCCACGCTTCTACAGCCCACTCCTGGGCTGAAATTTTCCAGCTAGTCTTGCCACGGCAGTGAGCCAAACCCAGATCCAGGGTCGCAGCGTTGCCCTCCTGCTGGGACGTGCAGAGGGCACCATGGACTCTCTCTGCAGCCTGACGCTGCGGGTGCAGTCGCAAGGCGAGCAAGGGTTTGGGAAGTGTCAAGAATCTGGAAATGTCCCCTTTCCCTCCAGGAAATCCTGCTACAGGGGATCATGACTCAGGTAGTATGAGTGAAATGCTGCAACTTTCCTCATTTCCCTTCCCTGCACATGTTGGTGGAAGAATCTCAGTGTGACAGCCAATTGCTCGCTGTTGCCAAAACCACTGCTCTCCACCAAGGGCTTCATGGGATGGAGCAGCTGGAAAGCCCAGGTGTGTTACAGAACTGTCAGCTAACACAGTAGGCAGCGTGTGTTCCTGAACAGAGGATCTATTGAGCTTCCCAGGGTCACCTAGTGTTACAGACGGTCTTTCAGGAGCTCAGGCTCTGACGTCTTCCCTGTCACCATCACATACTGCACCGATCATACAAAAACAGTGTCACCGAGCATGCAATGCTTTTGCTGGTGTTAACAGAAGGCTTAAGCGTACCAGGACTGTACAAACAGGTCCTTAAATTTGTTTCTAGAAATTTTATGTTAATAGCTTCTCAGTTTGTGTTTGATGTCCTTAGAGTTAACTTTGTGCAATCTTCTTCTCCAGGTCTTTCACCTCTGCTTTCCTCTTCTCCATTGAAGTTCAGGTGACCATTGGTTTTGGGGGCAGGATGATGACAGAGGAATGTCCCTTGGCCATCACAGTCTTGATCCTACAGAACATTGTGGGTCTGATCATCAATGCTGTCATGCTGGGCTGCATATTCATGAAAACTGCGCAAGCTCACAGGCGGGCTGAGACCTTGATTTTCAGCCGGCAGGCAGTCATTGCAGTTCGAAATGGCAAACTTTGCTTCATGTTTCGCGTGGGAGACCTGAGGAAGAGCATGATCATTAGCGCCTCGGTGAGAATCCAGGTTGTGAGGAAGACTACGACCCCTGAAGGAGAAGTCATACCCATTCACCAAGTAGATATCCCTGTGGATAACCCCCTTGAAAGCAACAATATTTTCCTCGTGGCTCCCTTAATCATTTGTCACGTCATAGACAAACGGAGTCCTCTTTACGATATCTCCGCTGCTGACCTGGTGCTGCAGGACCTGGAGCTGATCGTGATACTTGAAGGAGTCGTAGAAACAACTGGCATCACGACGCAGGCGAGAACCTCCTACATAGCAGAGGAAATCCTGTGGGGTCACCGCTTTGTGCCCATCGTCACCGAAGAGGAAGGCGTGTACGCAGTTGACTACTCAAAGTTTGGCAACACTGTCAAAGTGGCAGCGCCGCGTTGCAGTGCTCGAGAGCTCGATGAGAAGCCATCCATTCTCATCCAGACCCTGCAGAAGAGCGAGCTGTCCCACCAAAACTCCCTGCGGAAACGCAACTCCATGAGGAGGAACAACTCCATTCGGAGGAGCAACTCCATGCGGAGAACCAATCCCTCCCTCATCGTGCCCAAAGTGCAGTTTATCACACCCGAGGGGAACCAGAGTGCCTCAGAAACGTGATACACACCTTTATGCAAGGTCGGTGGGCTTCAGAAGGAGAAGGCAACCATGGTGTTTTGTTTAAATTTTCTTTTACTTAAGAAAATGAGAACACGATGCAGAAAGGAACTATGCAATAACTATTTATTCTGTTACTTACTGAAAGCACCACCTGATGGCATTAGGAAACACTTTAGCACTTAGTGTATGAATTAATAAAAAATGGCATGTACACTAAAGAAAACACAGTTCACTCATGTAATATAATGTGTATTTATACTTGTTTTAATGGCATGCTGATTTTTTTTAATCGTATTTTTCTTATCAAGGGTCTCTTTCTTATCCTCTTCTGCTGGCTGCCACAAAATGCGATTTTTTCCTATGTAAGTGGGTTACCCAACTGAAGCCAGAAGTGAGTGCTTCTTCAAAACTGCTTCATGCAACAGGTCGCACAGATTTTGTGCAGGATATTTGTATATTAATTTTTGGGGGGTGAATTCCCTTAAAAGGAGTAGCTAGATTCCTCAGTGGTTTCACTGGTGAAGAGCCAGTATTTTACCTTCAGTTTTCCAGACCTTTTCTTTCCATTGATTTATGGCAAAGGCGTTCTGAGAGTAAACTCAGGTCAGCTGAAGTGACCTGACCATCCCGCAGGAAACCTGGTGCCGCTTTGGGCAGCACTGACAGACAAACCAGCAAAACAGCACAGCCCCTTGCAGAGCACCACTCTTCTCAGAGTGAGGTACCCCGCTGCAGGGCAGTGTGCGTCTGCCATGTGGCTGTAGCCCAAGCTGTGAAACTCAAATCCTCCCGGCTGCCACCTGAACATCCATTTCACTGAAATTATTCAAGTTGAAAAAAGCACATGGCTCTTTAACATCCTCTTCATGTCGGTGGAAGACCAAATCCTGTTTTGTTTTCTCTTATAGATTCATACACTGAAGGCAACAAATGTACTTTCTTCACTTACAGTATTTTTTGTAGGATTAAGTCTGTTTGCTTCAGCAGGCGGTTACTTTTTGCCAGTAGGAATTCATGAATGGGAACGAGAGGGAATGATGCTGATAATAGTAAAGATAGTATTTTCAAAACTATCTGCATAGTTTTCAAGAGGACTTGGGTGCTGCTGCTGAATCACTATTTTTCATCAGTCTCACCTGTTTTTTTATACAATATGGCATTGAGAATTGGTGGTAAGCAGCTTTTGTCTTCAAATTAAAATGGCCATTCATTATCTAGACCCTTCCCAAAAATGTCATCACAAGTTCTTCTACAAGAATAAATAAATGTATGACAACTAATTGTATGATATTTGCTAATGCTAAATTGATGCGTGCTTGTTTCCTCCGTGAATAAGAATTATGGACAAATTCCTGTTCAAATTTCTTACAAAAATTGTCTTATTATGTCTGTGGCTCAAAAGACATACTATCCTTGTACTGACTCTCTGAGCCACTCAACCACTTAAATGCTGGTTTCTCATTCTCTTTGGAAGTCAGTTTGTCAGCATTTGCATGGACAGTTTGCAGGCTTCGTGCGGTGTTGGGCAGTGGCATGGAGGGGCATTGCTCTGTAGTGTAGGCTCCCTATGTTTGGAGCAGGTGCTCTCCAGAACATGAACACTGACAAAATACTTCATCTGAAGCAGTAGCGGAAACTGATGTTTCTGCTAAAAGCATTCATTCCCTGGCCTGCCCATTAATGTTCTGGGAGGATGGACGGTGAACATCTGGAGATATTAATCTGTCCATTGTGTGTCCAAACAATGAACCTCTGTAGCTTCCAAGAAGAGTCAGAGTGAAGCACATACAATTTGTCTCTGGCCTCCGTTTGCAGGGCTGTGAATTTCCTTGAGGCTATTTGATCTATGGTTAAGTCAGATGCTGTACAAAAGCAAATTTTCTACAAAATAAAAAGGTGACAATAATTATTTCTTCTGTCTCTGATTTTTTCCTGTTTCTCCCCCTTTTTGCCTTTGTATTGTCCATTCATTCTTCTGTACTCCTAGTCCTTCTTGTATCCCAGCCTTTTCCATGGTCCCTTTGAGTGATAATTTTATATTATCTCAGTACTCTCTCAGTGTTGCAGCTGAGATTTTTTTTTTACCCACAACCATTTTCTCATTCTCTTCTTAAACATATTCTTCTTCCCAATTTTTATTTTGCCTTCATGTCTCTCTCTGCTTCGCGCCTCATCTACTCTCTTTCCCATAAGGCTATTTCTAGGGATATTGGTATTTTGAGGTAACCCTAAGGCTCCTCAGTCTTATGTGAGGATGCTGAAGAGATACACAAGGCAGACCCTTGTGTCATGAGTGTCATGCTCCTATGTGCTGTGCTCCTGCTCCTTGCAGAAAATCGCTTAGCGCAAAGCCCCTTTCTTGAGTAAGTTTTGCAGACCTGGAAGAGGCCGGCAGCAGAAGCAGTCAGGGTAAGCCACCTGGCTGGCTGTAGAGAGAGGGTGGGGATGTTTTAGGGCTGGCAGCTGCGTTCCTCACCAAAGCACAAGTATCAGACCCAGCTTCACAGCATCATGCCTGCTAAGAGGGGATGAGCTGGCAGCAACACAGTTCAATACGTTTAGTCATTTATTCTTCCTGGCAACTTTATCAGATTAAAAGGGCTTTATTTTAAATTTAAAATTTTCTGTGTTTCAAGTACACTGTCAAGTTAAGAATGACAGTTGAGACTTTTACCAAATACTGCTGACAGTTCATGCTGGCATTTAACCATCCCTCTCATTGATAACAATTTTGAAAATTAGAAGCAATAATGTGTAAGCATCATCTGACTGCCAACCCTTCGCACTTATATGCGTCCATGCCATTCCCATCCCCCTGTAATATGGTATACCTGGAACTGCGTTATTTGACATTGCTTATTCCATGTATTTAATACGCTTTGGCTCTTTGAACAGCTTACCAGGATTATGATGCTGTGTTGTCTTCTGTGGGGAGCAAAACTATTTCCTAAGAGTAGAAAAGTGATTATGCAGTCCTTCCAGGACAGGCATAATATCTAGAACTGCATTTTATTTTTTCTTTCTAGCCTTACTTAAAGAATTTCTCTATTTTAAAGAGAAAAATGACAGTGAGACCCTTTGCCCTCTGTTTGGATACCCCGAAGATTCAGAGTTGCCGTGGTGGGGGACACAGGGAGCAAACAAACACAGACAGAGCTTGCAGGTGATATAAAGTTTAATGCTCCCAGGTGGAAGCCAACCTCTGAGTAATAAGATTTGGAGGAAACTTTCCCTGTTGGCAGGTTATTCTGGAGCTGTCACCTTCAGGATTTCTGATGCCTTCTGTCGAAACATCTGGTGCGAGCCAGGGACAGAGGCAGGACTCTAGTGTGGGCGCAGCCTGAGCCAGCCGGTTAAACCAGGTCTCTGCGGGAGGGCTGGCAGACCACAAACACCTTCCTTTCCTCTCCCCAGAGCAATGTCATCAAACCCCGTAGTGATGCCAACCACCGGAGAGCCCCAGCTGCAGCCAAGCCTTTGCCAGCAGATGCAATTGAGAGCTGCCCAAAGCCCAGAAGGTCTGGCTCCAGGGAGGAGCCCTCAGCACCCGTGGCATGGAGGAGCGCACAGCCGAACGAGACAGGGCTCAACGTGGCTGCTGGAGGGGGTAGCCTGGATGAGTGAGACTGCCAGGGCGTCTGCGCTGCAGGCAAGGCAGCAGGGTAGCCCTTAAGGCCTAGGCTGGATCAGGGCTGCCGAAGGTACAAGCAGGATGGGCACCTAAGCATTAAAATCTGATGGAAGTCAGATTGTGACTCAACAAGCAATAACTGGGTGTATTTCAGGTGCCCTGGGGCACCATGTCTGGCCCCCACAGATGCTCAGACGGCCACTGGTCTCCTGTCAGGGCCATGAGACTCCTGCCTGCTCAAAGCACCCCTCCTGGGCACCCTCCAGTGCACCCAGCTGCATCCTGCTGTGTGTACCAAACCCCCGCTAAAGCCTGCTGCAAGTTGTGCATTGAACCTCTCCGTAACACTAGGCAACACTGTGGCCTTCTAAAACAATCCCCCTCTCAAGTATTGCTTCATGGGCACGTGTTGCACCACCGCAGTTTGCCCTTGCGAACACAAGTTGCATGGCTCCATACACAGAAGGGTTATCCTAAGCTTTCTGGGATACTCAAGACACCAACCAGCGAGAAAGCAGGAGGTATATTCAGATTTAGCTAATACCTCGTGCATGCAATAGGCCTTTACCCTAACACCGTGTCTTACTGTAGTCCATCAGGTCATTTCAGAGGCACAGGACTTGACTTACCTCACAGCTATCTTGAATACATTTCACAAAAGCATACGCCTTTATCTATATTGCATAAAGTTTAGGCAAGGAGTCACGCTTTTGCTTTTCTGTCTGGAAAGCAGTATGCATACACCATTCCTGCTGACCATAAAAAACATGGCTAATTCTGCATATCTTTTCTTCCCTCACAAACTAAGATTGAGGACATTTTGTGAAACCACTTTCCAAGCTCTCCAGTGATTGTTATTAGCAAATGTTTGTTGCTGCAAGCTAAAAACGTAGTTAGTTCAAGACCAGAAGGAACTTTGACTGGAGAAAAAAACATTAGATATTATACGATGAAAGGAACAAAGCTTTCACTATTTTTGACAAATTACATCCTCTGCAGAGCCTGGTATTTTCAAAACGCTGGTGGGGGGTTGGAAGGCACCATCAAACAACAAATCATGTTCTTCTAGACTCTGATTCTGTGCTGTGCTACTATTAGCAGCAGGGTGTTGTAGTCCCAGCATGGTATCCTGCAAGTGTGCATCAGCCTGGTCTCTGGATGCTTGCAGTCACCGCACATGATGCTGGGGACTCGCGGTGAGCTGGGTGGTGGCTTGCTCCAGGAGCTGTGGTCGCCAGACTCTATGGGGAGTGATGCTGGGACTTGTGGATGCAAGGTTGGGGCTGGAGGCAGCAAGGACCCTGGTGTCAGTGCCCTGGGCTGGTGACTTGTCCCCAGGAGCAGACTGGGAAGTGGTGTGGCTCCCCAGGTGCTTTGGACAGTGTCCTTCACAGACAGGTATCATTCTTCATGTCAAGCTGATGGGGGGACACTCTTGCTGCACATAGTGGATGGCTGTGAAATACAAAATGAAGGAGTAAATTCCCACTTCTCTAAACCTGATTTCCTGGTCTGGGTTGCTTGCATGGCCAGGTGGGAGTTAGCTTGTTCTCCCACAAATGCTTATGTTAAAATATATTTTCCATGTATGTGTGTTTGCTTCACATTCAGACTAATCTAAGCCAATAGGCAAGAATTTCTAATATCCCTAACATATTAATAATGCTTCTTGGCCCTATCTCTCTGAATTATGTTTCTTACTTCCCCTTAAGAATTCTTTGAAATTGAAAAAAAAAGATTTCTCATGTAATAACTGGACAGTAAAGATAAAATATGTTCCCGCATTCCCTTATTGGACAGTGTAGAGAGATTTAGCCCACAGAGACAAGACCCGTGCTATCCAAGAGAAACATCCACTGGGATTGAGGCACTCACAGTCAGGACACATCAACAAGTGGCTTGGATTAAGAGAAATGTTTAAAAATACTAAGTACTCAGTAGGTTTCCGGCTGAGGATTCTTCTTTCAGACCACTGATGAGTTATCAGTTAACAGTGAAGGGAATATGCTAGGACCATCAAGACATACTACAATGTAAGAAAGACAAAACCCATGCATTCAAGAAAAACACCGTCCATACTTTAGTTATTGCTACCAATAATTTTAACATTTAAATTGTTAAAAATTCAGAGGCACACAAAAAAAGATATGGATTCTCTCCTCACCTTTAAGAAAGGTTTAACACCTTTTTTTTTCTTCTACTCTAAAAAAGAGTTGATCCGACTGAAGACGTTACTCCTCCTGTAGTTTTCTGGAGGACACGTGTTAGTGTCAACACACTTTTCTGGGCTCAGTGCAGGAGTAGCTGTGCATGATGTCATGGCCTGTCCTGCTTAGGAGGTCAGACGAGATTATATGATGGTCCCTTCTGCACTCCAGAGTTATGAATAAGGAGGGTTAATGAGTTTTGGTCAAGAAAAAGGCTTCCTCTGATTCAAAAGTCTTAAATTAAGCTCCCACCAAGGAAACAAACAAATATGGGAAAAAAACCAAACAAAAATAAAACAACCCAGGCTTAAGCATCCCCAAATTGTTGATTTATTTTGACAAATGCATTTCAGTGCTAATTACGGATCCTTCAAACAGTACTGACAAATGTCCCTGGGGATAATCTGTAAAAATGAGAGTATCTTATCATTACAGGAGTTTACTTTGCTTCCTAATGTTATTAAATTTTGGCTTAGTAGCAAGGATGAGAAAGCCAGCTTCTGTGTGGGCCAAACTGAAATTATAATTCTTGGTTTTATGGTCTGAGGTCTACTGCAAAGATCATTAAATTGAGGAATGGCACTGGAGTGGCTACAAAGGACTGTCACAGTTTGGGGCTCAGTGTCTTCCTCACCCAGTGAACATCACTGCTCTCCTCAAGTGCTATTTTTGTAACCACAATAGCCATGAAAATTAATTGCATCCTTCCAAGGACCAGACTCATTATCCTTCAGGGTATATTATTTGATGTTAGATCTTTGATTCTGGGTGATCCAAGTTGGTCTGTCAAAAAGGGGTTGCTCCTGCTGACTGTCACAGTTTTCAGATTCATTCAAGGCCAGGCCATAAAGCAAAACTGAAGGGTTGCAACACCCAGTAAAAGAAACTTCTGAGTTCGAGTGAAAGCAAGTGATAATTGTTAGCCCCTTGGGTGGTCAGCTTTGCATCTCACAGCATTTCAAAAATATATCAAAAAATAAAAGATGTTCTATTCTCAGCCTTAGCTAGTGTTTTAAATTATAAACAAATACTATTCCTGGCAGATCCAGTTAAATTGTTTGTGATGTGCTGTTTCTTCTGCATGCAAAATCTCGCCATATTCTCTAGAACTTTTGTGTTAAATTAAGAGAGTAATAAGATTTCTGAACTGAAACTCTCCTTAAAGTCAGCCCCTTTATATTGTCTATACATCAACATGAAAAATGGAATACAAGTCTGAATGTGCTTCTTGAAATATTTAATTTAAACTAATTTTAAAGACACAAGTATCCTTCAGTT
>Ga0181612_138626_pt1 | contig 12856 bp, 4 predicted proteins | sample HoacroProtozoa21_FD_119630 | JGI IMG/M metagenome (GOLD analysis project Ga0181612, IMG submission 119630) | Hoatzin crop microbial communities from Cojedes, Venezuel. Combined Assembly of Gp0051906, Gp0051904, Gp0051908 | reverse complement strand
GTTCCGTCTGAACATGAGGAAGAACTTCTTCCCTCTGAGGGTGACGGAGCACTGGAACAGGCTGCCCAAGGAGGTTGTGGAGTCCCCTTCTCTGGAGATATTCAAGACCCGCCTGGACAAGATCCTGTGCAGCCTACTGTAGGTGACCCTGCTTTGGCAGGGGGGTTGGACTAGATGACCCACAGAGGTCCCTTCCAACCCCTACTATTCTGTGATTCTGTGATACAGGCCATGCCATTTAAGGGAGTTTGCAGTGCTGGAACATGCTGCAACACAGCCTACTCAGGAGAAGGATAACTCTATTTAAAAGTGGTTTGGTTTTTTTTCTTTAAAAAAAACCCGAAAACAGTTTCACTACTGACATGCTTGTTTCAGAGGTCCTAAAGGAGCAAGGAGTTCACTTAAATGAGTTCATCACCTCCCATGCGCTGGGGCAGGCTCCAGCCCTCGCCCACCTCTCCGGGGCCCTGCAGGCCATGGGAGATCTTTAGCCCGAGGAGGGAGAGAAGGATCTGGCCAGTAACAACATCTACATGCTGGAAGGCGCCTCCTCTGCCTCGCTGCTAGTCTGGTGGCAAGACCCTCTTATCCCTCATCAGCAGAGGAAAATCCCTTCCACATTAAGTACAATTATAGGCGAAAATTGGCTGCCAATTTTTTTGAAAATCTGTCCCTTTAAATTTTAAGGGAGCTAGTTTCCTTTTCAATTTTAAATATATCTCACCCATATGGGAATAATACACAATCAAATCCAATATTTTTCCTACTGCCTAGCAGCTAAGTTATTTACTTGACTTTAACAAGACTTTTCTTTCCTCGTCCCAAGTTTGAGAGCAAGCCCAAACTGAGATGAGCTGTGCTGCTGTATGAGCAGGCAGCCACTTCCAACAATTTGTTTGAAAAGAAGCAGATCTGTATGTTAGGTGGGAAAGGGAGAGACTTAGTGTAGGCGGGGGAAAGAGGGGAAAAAGTCAAGGTTTGAATTTTTTGTTGCTGTAAATAAGCGCCTTGAAACATGGGAACAGAAAATAGGAAACTTTCAAAGACTCGACACACCTATTTCCTACTGCTGGAAAATTATACAGTTCCATAAGCTGCATCTCCCGTAAATTAAAAACAATGCACAAAGAGTGTGAACTTAGCCATGCAGATATAATGGCCATTAAAAAAATCCCACTTGTACGCTGTTCGAATTTGCATGTGCAACCTGCATCTGCTCTTAAGACACGGGACTGAAGGCAAAACAAAGCGTTTTACTTAGAACCCCTTTTTTCCCCCCCAAACAGTAGGCATAAAAATTTAGCACGTTTACTATTTACAACTTTCTTCTTAGAAGACACAGGTAGAACATTCATGTCTTCCAAAATGTAACCTTACACATCTGGCCAGAAAACATCTGCATATTTATCTTCACTCATCATTTCCTTCAGTAAGTCCAAAAACTGTCAGTTATTTCAGCTGAGATTCAGCCCGAGACAGTACAAAAAAAAGTTACATCCTTCTTTTGTCCAGGTTTTATAAACTGCTTTTTACCTTTTTCCCTGGGACATCAGTAAGTATGAAAATAAGCAGTTTGGATTCCTTTGACTGTGGTTTTTATTCTGTGAATATGTAATTCTGTAGCCACAGGGAACATACATATGCAATTGTATTTATTACACAGTCATATCGGCAATGCATGTAAAATATCCTACATCTTTAAACAGGCTTTGTTTTAAAGTGTCACATACATCCAGAAGAAACCACTCAAATCACAAGTGAGAATACAGACTGATGTGTGAATAAATTACATAGCAAAACTTATGCCAATTAAATGTCCAATTCAGGATAGTCACAAAACAGGAAATGTGAGTATCAATTCACTTAAAATAAATAAAAAGAAAATCCTTCACTTGCGTAATTGTTGTAATGGAAGCACTGCCTTCGGACTGGAGGCACCAGCCTGAGGACCTCACCCCTGAGTTTGTCCCTTGATCTGCCACCGTTCTAGGAAAGTCTCTTCATCTGCCTGTGCCGTCCTTCCCCTATTTTACAGAGCAGCATAATGAAATTCATCATCTTCGCAAAACACTTTGCAGTTTAACTATAAAAAAAACACTCTAAGAAAGAGACTCATACGTTATTACCAAAGACACCTATTTAGCAAAGGAAAATGTCAATCATTTCTTAATCTATTTAATTATGATTTTACTTTTTTCTTACTATTCCGTAAATTAAAGCTACTGCTGACTTCAGTTTTTCCAAATCACCATCCTGGTATCCAATCTGAAATTGCTTAGCAAAATGTTTTGGACAAGAAGTGAAAAATTCAAACTATGCAATGAGTTTTTTCGAAGTCTGGTGTTTAGCTGAGGTTGCATTCACTTTTCCTTTGTTATTTCTTTGAACCAGCTTCATGCTTTTGAACTTAACTCTGTTTGGTGAAGTTAAAGTGCTCTTAGGAGAGGTTAACTTAAAAATCATACCCATATTTAAAGACAAAACAGCAAAAATTAATATTATGGCTTCTTAAAATACTATCATTTAGTATGAATTTCTTCTATATGTGTACTGTGGGCACTTTGCACACTGCCATTTGTCCCATAGGAATGCTGCAAAGCATCATGACTCAGATTCATTTTAACCATATGGTACAAGGGAAGCTGCTAATGATATCACAAGCTTACATACTGAACTCTGCGATTCTCCATAATACTTTTAGATCTACTTCTCAACTTTAAATCAACAAATAAAATACATGTTTAAGTACCAAAACAACATTTATAATAAAAAAAAAATTAAAACTTCATGTTAGAACGAGTGGACAAGAGAGATCAGGAGAAGAGCAAAGCTGCAAATAGTTGGAAAGACTTGAGAGCTGGTTTTGACAGGTCTGCCCATTCCTGCCTCACATCACTTCCAGGCAACAAACAACTCGGGAACCATTCCTTTTTTGTTTATCTCCTTTTTTTAAACATAGGGTAATTTCCAGTCAAAAGTATACCAACTTAAAACATTTTTTAGGTGAAAAACTGCTTTTATTTTTATTTCTGTAACACACTACAGGTTACCTTACTGAAAAAAAGGTAAGATTTTATTTTTATGACTACAAACTTTTTAGGATCTCAGCATCTATATGTGTTAATAGTGACTATAATTTAAAAGAAAATAAAAGAAAACAACAAAGCATGTAAAATATATGCTGCATATATAAAGCATCTACTTTCCTTCGACCACTGTGCTATAAAATAAAAAAAATTGTACCTTTTTCTGTCTCAATTTAATAGGCCAGCTTCCGGTTGACAGAAGGCATGAACACGATGTTACTGATTTCTGAATGATTCCTTAAGAAACCATGTCAGATGCCATAGTGTTATTACAGTCTGAGAGTCTGCACTTCCCTTTTTATTATTTATTATTTACTTAGCAACAGCTTTGCCACTGCAGAACTTACAGCTATAAAATAGCAAGGTATGCTTAGAACGACAGTGATATTTGTGATATATGTTCATTGAACAGAAATGAGTTCTCCTAATTTTAATAAAGTTAAAAGTAGCAATGGAAAATCTCACCCGTGTTTTACAAGGTCACAAGTGCCCAGGTTGCTCTGCATTGTCTGCAGCAATGCTCCTTCTGTTTTACTGACAGTCTGCATAATGACTGCCACTTACTCATTGTCATCAGAGATGCTGAGCATGGTTGTGGTTTTTTCAGAAGAAAAATTTGTGAGCGTTTCTGGAAGGTTAATTAGTAGAATCAAGAGCCCTCCTCCTGGACCCTACAAAACCTTGCACTTCCTCATGCATACATACCAGTATGATCTGATTAGTCACAATTTTTGTTTGCCATCAAGAGAGAGAAATTTTCAGAATACTTCAGTTCCCTTTTAGCCCTCAAAATAAGTAGCCCAGAGGCCAACATCCAGTGCTCAAACCCAAGTGCTTTACAGAGTCCAACTACAAATACTGTAACAACAGCTGAGTGATTTTTATTTAGGATATCTGTGTTTCATACAGCTTTATACATGAGAACAATGCAAGTATCTTCTTGCAATAGGATGTTTATGTTCTATTTAGAGCATGTTTTCATTAAGATTAAAAAAGCAATTTTACTTTTAAAATATTTAATCTTGCTGAATTTATTCAGGTTTGACAATTACTGATTCCTGAGAAAAATTGAGAAATACTGTAGGTTAATCAAATATCTGTGGTTGGAAATAAAAGTTATGCCAGAAAAAAAGGATTTACTGATAATTTTAGCTATTAAAAACAGAAAAAAGGGCAAATATCTGCTTAGTAATTTTTGTTAAGTTACATCTTCCACCAGAATGCTATCAATTTAGATAGAGTGTGATGTGGAAAAGATTGCCATTCCTACACTCAAAAAGCATTTTTGGCAGTTTAAATACTTTAGTTAAGGCAATAAAGATGCATTGAAGGAAACATACATGCAAAGAACATTGTCCAGATACAATAATGTTTTGTCTGCGCCAAACAGGCTTTAAATGTTAATTGCCAATCTTGAAATGTATAATAAAGTATTTTAAATGGTAATGGCCTCACTAGATTTTTAGCAAGCTAGGAAAACTGTTACAGACATCCAGCTTCTAGAAATCTGAGTAATATCCTGAAAGGAACAGCTTGCCGTTTGGGGGTTGGGGTGGAATGCACTTTTAGTCTGCTTTAAAAAGTCATTTTAAGTTTCTTACTCATAGCAAAAAAAAAATATCCTTTTCAAATTTGCAAATAATCATGCAGCTATTCTTTGCAAGGACTGCACATCAGTCAGTAAAACAGAATGTGCAATTAGCAATGCACAATCTTTTTTTCTTTCTTTTTTTTATTCTAGCTAATTCTGAAATGATCGATTTTACACACTTGGAACTATTTCAGTCAGTCACATAAGCTGATATCAAATACAATTTTAAAAATTTCTCTGCATACTTGCATAAAATACACATGTACTCATGGATACACACTGGAAAACTGTATTTAAATTACAGAAAAATTTGCATAAAAAGCATGGAAGAAATGGAAGTAGCAATGATATTTGTGATACGTCCTTGGTCTTAATTCTCCAGAAATGGGAGTTTTCAGCAGTGTCCCTCTGAGGAACAGAAGTGTGCGCCCAAGCCCATCAGAGCAGCCCATTTCCCCAGGAGGAGAGCCGGGTCCATGTCGTTGCTGTGCAGCCCCCAGACACAGAACCACTTATGTGCCCCAGGAGACCCCTTAGTTTTCCCTGCAGGTAGACTGTGAAGGTGCTCCAAAGCTAAACTCTGCACAGTTTGGAAAGTGTTTGAAAAGAAATTTCAAACAAGCTATTTGAAATTCCAAAGTACCATAGATCTTCGTACTGCCCCTTAGCTAAACTGCTGCTCCAGAGCAGGGATGCAGTGAGATAGCATCCTGTGCATTTCTTTCTCCATGCGCAAACTATACAGAATGACAAACAGAGCAATAACGACCAGGAAATTTTTACTAGCCCAGCAGGAGAAAACCAACTTCTTTTTGTAACAGAAAAAGCACAAGCATCTCAATGGGCCATCTGTTTTAACAATGCCTTTTATTTCTCTAGGCCTCTGCTTCTACTTTAAAACTTAGTGACAAAAAGTAGTTACTGCTGCTGTGTGATGAATTATGTGACGTGTGCTTTTACTCTAAATTTAATTCCTTACAATCACTTTTTCGTATCACAGATTAAAAACTGTTGTTACACTAGGTACCTTTTATTGCCGATCTGCTGACTTCAATAGACTGGAAAAACGAGGAAGGGACAGAACAATGCACCTTGCCCCTCTCAGAACATCCCTCCGGCCCAGGACAAAGCCCTCTAGCAAGGCAGCGTGCAAAGATGCTGTATGACAAACTGAGAGCTACCATCTCCAAAGTCATTGCAACTGCTTTAGGAAAGAAATAACTTTTAAAATGAACCGGATCAAGCGATTTCTGTGCAACTTATTCAGGAAATAGATACTAGGGAGCATTTTTATATTTCTCTCTAATTTAGTAAGAAGCCTTTAGCTGAAGTAAGTAACACAGCTTAAAATTAGGTCAAGGGAACCAAGAATATATTTTCTCAGGTGGGTTTTCACCTACTCTAAATATAAATTTCTAGCATAAGATACATATTCAAAGACAGAAACAAAAACGGAAGATAAGACAGACATAGCTGGGCTGCTTTCCCTGAACAAGTAGTTCAACTTCCAATTATACGGTCTCTCTTCTTAACTTACGAGGTCAACTGATTCAAGGTGGTTCTAGAACATTTAGGAGGTCAAACAGTGTATAATAGAACTATTTCAAACGTTTTTTCAGGTAAAAACCCACAAAAATAAAATCCTCCAACTATTGCAGAAGAACTAGTTTCTCCTCTGCCACACTCACAAACTGCAAAAAGGTTCACTTCAAAACTTGGGTAATTGACATTTTACTTTATGTTCTATAACACCTTAAGAAGTACAAGTGTTATGCACCATTTCATTGGTTTTCAGCAGCACACTTGGAAAAGTATGTCAAATGAACTGTTTCTCTGCACAGTAAGTTAGACACTTTCATACTCCTGTCTCCACTCAGAGTGAAAAGGCATTGTTTTTTCCCCTGTTTAAAACGCACATGCACAGACTAGAGGGCAGCACTATCCAAGGATACAAATGTGTGAAGACAGCTGACTTTCTGAATAGTCAATCCATGCTAATTTATAGCAATCTTTCTTCTCCCACTTCACCCCACAGGATACCATTTTAAGCTGTTCATGTGCAATGACACTTCTAGCAGATCAGTTAATATTCAGGAGCATGACTGTGATCAGAACAGTCACGTGTGCAATGTATCGGTTTCTTCATTATAACTGTTCAATCCACACACTGTGCACACTTCCTGGGGATCTCAGGAGAGAGTCATTTCACAAATGACTTTTGGAAATCATTTCAAGCTTCAGAAGTTTAGGTTTTACCACCTTAAAGAAACATTTAGATGAAAAAGAACAGAGATTTTCCTCACAGCTTTGAATATATAGGGATATATATTTTACATTTTTTAATGTTTACTGTAAAAGCATGTTACAAACTTGCTTTTGTGCAAGCAGATCCAGAGCTTTTTTCCCAGTCTGTGCACTTAGGAACAACAAATTAGTCACTGCAGGTAGGAAAAAGATGAGATTCTACCCTCCAGACACCCATAGGTACCTCTAGCTAATGCATGTCTATTCAGAGAGCCTTGAGAACACCAATGTATTACGTAAATCCTCAAAGCAGGATTTTAGTGATACTTAAGAGGAATATTAACCATGTTCCGGCCTCTTTCCCAACCATAAGAAAAGACAACTAACAAGGAAAATGGAGGAATATAGTTTCTTTTTCATTTTGTACTGGGGAGCTTGCCAGATCTCTTCATGGTGGGAGCTTGAGAAAAGATAAACAGTGCTGAGAGGAGATGGAATTACCACCTGAATTTCTGCTATAAAAATTGTGTCATAATAGTGCCAGCTCACACTTTCATGAATACATATTTCATGATATTTAAAAGATGCATTGTCTCTGCCATCATAAAAAAATATTAAAAGATTGCTCTTATACTCATATCAAGACCTAAATCATAATAACCATAGAGATACATCTCTCTCCGTATCCTGTAGCAAAGAAAAGCAATTACCAGATGTTTACAGAAAACCTACAAGAACCACAGCAAGTGTACAGCAACTTGTCTCCTGATAGCCTTCAATCATCCAAAGACAAGCCGCTTATGTCTTCTTGGACTAGATGTTGAACCCAGACCATGGAGTTTAATTCCTCACTTATAGCAATGAGCCATGTCCTACTCTCCACTACATCATATTTCCACTCCAAAGCACATCCTACAGCAGTTCTAAAGAGCCAAAAATCCACAGCCAATCACTTTGTCTGCCATCCAATCTGTTGGTGGATTTGTTATTACAATCATTCTTAATAACCTCTGGCATTTCACATATTTAGAAAATATATTCACCTGTAAACATCTTTCAGATATTCAGAAATTAAAATTAAGTAAAAACTCTCCAGTGGATTTCCTCTTATTTCCATCTTCTGAGCTCTTCGGGTTACATAGATTTTTCAGAAAGTCACCTATTATCTCACAGCTTCTAAAGTAAAACAGGAAGGGGCTTGTGCTATCTGCATGTGCCACAATAAATTTAACTGACTAAATGCGTCAACTTCACCTCATATCACGACATTATTCTTGCCAGTATACAAGAAATCAACACGAACTTATTATGAACACTAACAACTTGAAAACAATACAAACAGGCTCCTATAATTTTATGGGATCTTAGACCATTCCATGTCAAGAAGCCTCATTGCAGCCGAGGTAGTTTTCAGGCGAACTTTCTCAATCAAAATATACATTTAGTAGTCAGAAGGAATGGAAACATTTTGGTTTACTAAAATTGACTGTGGTTTTCTACAAATTCAGTGGCACATGGTAAAGGAACACCTCTTATTTCTGAAAAGTAAGACAAGGGTAAAAGATACAGGTATAAAACCAAGCATATAGAAATAACAAATGCTGTAGTTTATTTACAGTGCACTTGGAAGGCAGGGAATGAATCATACTCACATGAACTCTATTTATTTTCAATTCATGTTATGCGGTCTGCAGGTATAAGACTAGAATCAATCAGAAGACAGAACAGAAAATATGACAACCAGCTATTGTTTCTGCTATTTTTGTGAGGCAAGCAGAGTCAGCATTTTAATATCCTGCTCTCCCAAACCTGTTTAAAAAAATAAGAAAAAAACAACTGACAGGACACAAAAAAATGTTTTCTCCAAAATTCACAAGAAGAAAATATTTTTCACTTAACCACTGCGTATCAATTCCCTTTGCAATCAACACAAGCTGCGACAAGAAAAAGAGCAGAGCCTCATTCAGTCACTTGACAGTTCCCAAAGTTTTCTATCTTTCACTGGGGTGGAATTAAATTTGTTTCATGCTGGATAATCAATACGGTACTGAATTCCTAGTCAGGTAAACAGTGGCATTTTCCCACATGCAAGGACAAGCCTAACAAACCACCACCAGCCAACTCGCTCCGCCTGCCTCATCAGATGAAGCCTTTGGCATGTGAAAGAACATTGTCATTTACTGTATTTCTAGGTGAACACAGATTTTCCTGAAAAGAAAACCTTGTGTCTCTGACCATGTTGCCAATAACAAAAGTCAGACATCATTTTATTATAATGAAGTTCCCATTTTATTATAATGAATTTCCCATAAGTCTGAAATCCTTTAAATCCAAAAATATTTCAATATACTATCAATTCTTAATATAAAATCTACTTAACAAGTCCATTCTAATATATGGACTTCAGACAAATACATTATAAAATGCAGATGCAAGGAGCACTTCAAAGGCAGGAATGGGTCAGATAAATAAAGATAGCACAATCATATCATTCCAATACACCCTCCAAAAATGAGCAGTAACTGTAGATGGTGAAGAGACTTTGAGCCCTGCTGTCTTTAACACACTTGCAAGTTCAAACTCATCTCCATGTTCAACAGTGAACACAGCATTGCACTGGTGATCAAAGTGATAACATATTAGGATTATTATTGCAGACTATATATATAATTAGCAGAAAGAATAGGACTGGGTTTTAATGTTGTCCATTCCAGTCATTTTAATAGCATGAATCTGGAGAAACTACCTGTCCCAATTTATCCATTCCAGTTCCTTATAAAAGAATCAGTTACCCGCCTGTGCACTACTGGCCCAGAACATCCTCTCTGCTCTCTTTGAAGTCTCCAGCTATCTCATAGATTCTGTGCTAGAAAATCTGCTTATCTTGCTTATCTCCTTGACCACTGGGCATGACCACATGTCCTGCCCCATGGCTAAGCTGACCCCATGACTACCAAACTGAGATGAATTGTTTAAGAGAGAAACCCAGCACAAGCCTGTTTCTTAACATGGACTATTTCAGTGATCTTACGCACACAGTCTCTGTGCAGGAGATTTGTTTTCAGAACCGAGTGGGTGGTGAACTGCAGCATGGTGTAGGAAAGAGTGGCCAGAGACTTCTGAAGTCAGCTTTGCTGCTGAAGAAATTGTTCTATGAAACTGTGACAAAAGATGCTTACTGGGAGAAGAGGCAGAAGCAATGTAAGTCATGGCTAAGAGAAACCCCGTTTTTAAAAATTCTGCAAAACAGGAGATGAAAAGTTCGGAAAGCTTCCAGTTCTTGGAAATCTTAGAAAGAAAACCTCCTCAACATCCTCAGTTGAGACACTTTGCCACAGATCTGAGGCATGGCCTTTTGAGGGACAAAGCTGAAGTGAGTTTTCAGGGTTTCTTCTTTGTCCTCTGACCCTTCAGAAGCTTGCCTCGGCCAAAAGGTCATTCCTGTGTGGTGGGAGAATCTGAGAAGCTTGGAGTCTATTGCTCCAGAATACGCCTGGTGTAGTAGAAGGTTTATTTCTCATCTACCATAAATAAACCCAGAATTATTAAGACACACACCGTTAACTCAACATTTTATGTAGCAGCTGGGGAATCTACTGAGGATATAGTTATCAGCTGAGGTCTATTTTACGACCTCTGCACATAACTCAAACCACCAGCTGATATTGGCTCGGCCCTTTGCTGACAGGGACCGTGTCACGTATCCCACAGGGCAGCTGGAAGCCGCCAGCGGACAATGGGGACGAGCGGCTGACACGGGCCGCCGCGGCCCTGGCAGAACAATGCAGCTGCTGCGGAGGTTGGCCCCGCCGAAGGAAACTCACTTCTCCCAGGTTGTCTGAGGGGAGGGACACTGAAGCAATGGAAATTCCCCAGCATTAAAGGAGAACAAAAGAAGAGGTGTTGGAAGCTGCCGTTAAAAAGAGACAGGCTCTCTAAACCTGCTGGCTGCCAGACTTGGACAGCTTCTTCCAGGGCCTGAAAGTGGAGAGGAGGGTCCCCTGGCTGACAGAAAACCACGCTGCTCTGCAGAATGCAACCCCCAGGATGCATAGATTAAAAACTACTGCCTTCCACAGAAGACTGGAGCTTTACTGTTCCCCGCTGGGATGTGGGGTTGAGAGCACAGCTGCTGCCGAGGGCCCTGCTCGGCCCAGGGGTGTCCTGGGGCTCAGCAGACCCCCACGTTGGCCACGGAACCCCCCGCTGCCCCACAGCCGGGACCTGGGCTCCGCACAAGCCCGTCTCTCTTGTTTTTGCATGGGTCTGGAAGTCTCTAGATCTCCTCCCCTGATTAAAAGGTGTGGCTGCTGAAGAAATTAGTTTACAGAGACTCCAAATTCCTCACTGCCGTTGTCATATGTCTGCAGCAGGAGTCTCCGTGAGGCCAGAGTGCAGGGAGGGGTGTGCTGCACCACGGCTCGGGCTCAGCACGGCTCTGGGACCGCCGGGTCCCCCCTTCCAGGGAGAGCAGCTCTGTGAGGACTCTGCACCTGGAGAGGAAACTCGGGGAGTAATCCATATATGCTAGATTGAAAAATCTGGTAAAAATCCCTCAAACCCACACATATCCTTCCCTGAAAAAAATTAAAATCAAACCTGTGATTTTACAGCTTACTTTCCTTAGTAGTATAGCCATAATGGGTATTTATACTGAAACAAAGGGAAAAGTTACATTGATTTATAAATTCATTAAAATACCAGGAGAAAAAGCAGTGGTTAACTGAGTAAGCATCCCCATTGACTGCCATGGCTTTTGGATCAGGCCCAGAAGAATGCTAGAATAAGCAATGAAACATTTTATTTTCTAACTTTTTAGTGGCTACTGCAAACAACGGAAAATACAAGCACATACTTAGAATAACTCTATGCTTTGCAAAATGAGATCACACCTAAAAAGACTTCCTCTTGTTGCTGTATAACTTCAGTTTATGATAATAGCTATTACACACATATAGTCAAGAGGCAAAAATAGCTTCCAAAGTGCTGGGTAAAATCTTGATATTGTATCGTGGAGTTTCTGCTACAGGAGGAACTTTTAAATCCGAAATTATTCAGACTATTTATTCAAATAGAAAAACAGACAATCCAATTATTGCATGGACAACACGAGACAAGGTAGTAAAAAGCCAGGGGTTTGAGTTACCAAATTATTGCTTGAAGACAGAAAAAGCTATGTGACGATGATGATTCTTCATATAAAATTATATCAAGTATTAAGAAATGACTGCAAAATGTATCTGAATTTTAGTTTTCCAGTTTGAAACAATTAGTGCTATTATTTACATCCCCACAAATAAGCCCACACAGCTTGAATATTCCAGGATATACATGTGCTATTAATTTTTAACTTTGCTTTAGGATCCAAGCCTGAATCACCAGGCCGTGTCACTTTGTAGCACAAGGGTGTGTTTTGTCCACTTGTACCAGAGACTCTTCCAGTGCCCTCACTTCTCAAAGTGCAAAGGTATTTCCCAGAAGTTTACATTTTACTTTTTGAAAGCACCTCCTATGCTCAAATTTCCTTCACAACTTCCGAAGCAGCTGACTTTCGCAGCTGTGTTGTCGTGCTACGGATTTCACCATTGCTTGACCAGAGAAAACAGTGTTGGTTAATCTAAAATCTCCATTTAGAGCGATTTCTCTATAACATTGCAACGGTTCCCTGCTGAGTAGCGCAGCCAGCCTAGTGATTTTCTAACACTTGCAGGCAATTATTTTTATTTTGAACTGCAGGAATAGCCTCCCGCTCTGGTCCCGTTCTCAGCCCGACGCTGTAGCCCTGCCAGCGCTGTTAATGTCATTGTTTGCGAAGCGTATTCCCAGTCTCGCGCACACCCACGCAGGGCTCCCAACTCCCGGCTGCGATGTCCCCCCCGCCCCCCTGCTCCACCCCCCCCCCCCCCCCCCCCCCCCCCCCCCCCTCCCGCTCCCC
>Ga0181612_126560_pt1 | contig 12856 bp, 5 predicted proteins | sample HoacroProtozoa21_FD_119630 | JGI IMG/M metagenome (GOLD analysis project Ga0181612, IMG submission 119630) | Hoatzin crop microbial communities from Cojedes, Venezuel. Combined Assembly of Gp0051906, Gp0051904, Gp0051908 | reverse complement strand
GCAGATGGCCATGTTTCTCAACTCTTAAATACTGTAGTAAAATTAAATTACTTGTCAAATTAAGTTGTCCTCCATTCTAAAAATTTATCATGAGTATTACTTAAAATCTTAGTTCATAGAACAATTACAATAATAGAATTTGTGTAATTATCGCAGAGTTTTTTATTTACAACTGTTGCATCAACTTAGTACTTACATGTTTGTCCAGAAATGAGAAGACGCACCAACAGAAAATGCTGGAATAGTATATGTTGGAGTTTCTGGGATTAAAAAAGTGAGACCTTTTCAATTATCTAAAGAACTAGGTCATAAGCAGGGCATTGTAGGATAACAGGGTTTCCATTAAAGTAACAAGAAATAGAGAAAGCTCTGTACCAGTGCGTAGTAAGTTATATTTTTGGTTAGTGTTTGAAAAGGATGTATGGCTTTGGCTTTCTAGTTTGTTCTTTTTCATACTGATATCACCAAAGAAAAGTTGCCCCTGAAATTATGGCATATCAGATAATTGAATAAATAAATTCAAGAAAATATTTATTTTACAATTTTTTTTCTGTTCTCTAATATGTATTGTATGTAGAAACAAATGTGTTTCCTCTTGGTCATGGCAGCTTTCCTCCAGAGCTCAGTATATCCATGTATGTGATCTGCAGTGCTTAGTTTTGCCTAATCTGTTTGTGTGGGAGAGAGAAACTTCTATAAAGCTTTGAAACCTGAAAAAGTAACAAATCATTGCCAAGTAATGGGAGGCAAGTAATTTTAATACCAGCCAGATGTAAGAATTGTGATTATTTTGAGTGTTGTCATATGTAAACAGCAACAATCTTCGCTGTTCCCCCTTCTGCTCGGGAAGGAATACACTATAGTAGGATGTGCTTTGAAAGCTTCTTTCATGCATTTTAATCAAACAAAACAGGTTATCACATTAGAAATGGTCTGACACAAGCTTACAAGGACAAATGCATCATGTCTCCTCTGTGTTCTCCTGACACTGACTGCTGGAGCTGCCACGAGCAATTGAGAGAAGGGAGGAAAAGGAAAATTGTGCAAAGATGACTTGTTTACTGGTTTACACAGTTGTTCTAGGATCACTCTCTTTAATTTCAGATTATTCCAAAATAGACAATACGATACATCAAACATGTTCGGTTGAATGATTACAAAAGCAAGGAAGCTTAGAATAACTACCATCTATAATTCTCATGATAGTAGGAATTTAGATCCTCATAGAGCAGATGTAAATTTCTTTTTTTTAAAAATAAGCAAAAATCAAAAACCCCACCTTTGTCTATAGACATACTCTCATATGTGGTATCATCATATTTAATACTGCTACACTTTTACTTTAGATTTAATTGTCAAAATTTTGGTGTTGCTCTACAAAAAATAGAGGTGTATAAGCAATCTAACAACAAAGAGTTAAACTGTGGTATAAAAATCTGGGTGTAAGGGCTTTCTTAGCGAAAGTCCTTGATTTCAGTAAATTTTATAGTGGTCTGTAGTAGAAGCCTGTACTACAGGTCATTACAGAAACAATGCATTTTCCGTTAATACATTAATATTTAAAATACAGTTTGCTTGCAGCCATAATATGTATTAGGGTTTTACACATATAAAAGACTTTATAGGTGAAGCCTTTAAAAGGACAGATTTGTGTGGTAAGAGATCCTTTTTCTTATATCTTTCTGTTTCTCCCATCCATCGGCAGTTTCTGCTGTAACCGTGTGTTTTTCTTGTATGTGAAGTTTTGATTACTCTCCATGCTCCATGTTTTTCTGAAGTCAGATTAAAAGACTGTGCTCAATCTTAAAACACAGTTTATGCAGCAACCATCTCTGTTACTAATAACTTATGACACTCCACAAGTGTGCGTACATTGAATTTTTCCCTTCAAGTGACATGAATGTTAACAGTTTTACTCTCGTGTAGAAGATGTCATAATAATCTACCTGGTATTAGCAACTGAACGTATACCTTGTTTTATGGCTTACCTAGAAAGCATCTGCTTGCAGCCCAGTCTAGGGATTATTAGCCCAGGCTCTATCAGCCTTTGGTTTTTTTTGCTTCAACAGCTCCACAGTTCAATCTCTGTTATGTCAGCAAATATGACAGCTGTCACAAATATGCTAGGTTTAAGATAAGATACCTATTTTCAGATCTGCTAACAGTCAGGTGTTGGAATTTGAAGTAGTTCAGATTTCTAGTAAAGCAGATAATGTGTTTGAAACTATTTGCATTTTCCCCAAAACTGCAGATTTTCTGCAAAGATTTTCTTGACTCATTTGGAAAAATCCCCTGAATTCAGCTTATTAGAGTGTGACCACTTGACTCCTTCTTTATAAGCAAAGCTTTTTCTTCGCCCTGCATTTCCACTCTGTAGATCTATCACTAAAATTGGTGCTTCAAATATATCCTCTGGGAAATCAATAACAAATCAAGCAGCTATTCAGTGAGATTCGTTGATGCAACCAGGTGAGGCTGCCAAAATCACCAAGAATAAGTTGTTGATTATCAGGACGGCAGCAGGGATCTAGTGGTGGTGGTATTCAGGCTAATTTGATACCTTCACCTACAACATTTGGTAGTATGAGTGCTACCTCAATAGCTAGTTCTCTGGGCTATTACATGGCTGTATCTACTCACGTTTAATGAGATTCGGGTCAAGCATGTGAAGTACCACATAGGAATATCTTCATCTTGTGCTTTATATCATTTTAACTGTATTTGTAGAAACATTTAATGCTTGGACTGGGTGATATGGATCAGATTAAAAAAGATCTACTTTCTTTCTACTGCATCAGCTTCATGGCTTTTGATGGGCTGCAATGAAATGAGTTGCTAGTGGTTGGGGAAGAAATAAGTGCATGCACCAGAAAATCACAGTGGTATAATTCAGAATATTTGCCCACTGAGCTGGTATCCTGAGCTGAGAAACCAAGAGCCAATTGATAGACAAAAAGATGTTTTCAGTAGTCAATTCAGAGCAATGAAGTAAGCTGTCAGTCTACGGCAGAGTTCTCTAAGGTCAACAGAGAGCTGCATCAGCAGTTTGGTAGAAGAAAGCTTACCTTGGCGTGTCAGAGCTATGCCTACTCTGTGTGACTGGTGAATTTTGTGGGTAGTATTATTTTCATTAGTGCTGTAGTTCATTTAACAAAGGTTTACTACTCTTTTAACTTTATAGCTGTCAGTTATCAGTGTAAATCTGTATATTTTCTTCTAAGTAAGAGGAAATATAGGAATTTACCTTATTAAGATTTCAGTCTACTGTATCTTAATGTACTTGTTCAGATAAAAGATAAAACCAAGAATGAACACTTTCCTGTCATGAGTCAACCTATACATTAACTATTGCAAAATATCTGAGATATAACTAGTACATATTTTCCAAAATATGTTCAGTTCAGAACTTTGAAATAATATCAGTTCTGATAAATGGAATATGATAATGTCTCTTTGCATTTAGCTACTATGTGTCTTTGTCTTTAGTGGTAAAAATAGCCAGTACTCCACGGAGAACACAAGCTTTGAACTGTAGTATCTACTGTGATCCTTTCATTAACATCACAACTCACCTCAGAAATGCAACACCCTTGAGATCATAAAACTTTTAAGCTGTGCACGATCATAGTACATGACTGTTAGCTCTGTATGAGTGAAGTCTGTCTGACAGCTTTGCCTGATTCAGCCTAATCAAGTGCCAGACCTCTTCAGGCATGAAGAAAGATGCATTTAGAATCTTATGAACATAAATAATACCTTTTTTCCTACTATGTTCACTCACACCAAGCAGAAGATCTTATAAGACCTGTCATGCTTTAAAATGTTTGACATCACAGACAGAAAATACAAGATTTGTGGATGAAGTACAGCACCTCATACAATAGTTTGGGTTCACTTCTTGCAATAGTATTTCTTTGCTGTCTTTAGCAGATCACTTAGCCTTTCTGCATCTCCACATTTTCAATAGGCAAAGTGTGTATTAAAAAGAAGTAAACTTCCCAGTATCCTTAAGTTTCTTGTACGTCCATGAATTTCTGTTTAAATAAGAAATGCTATGAGAAATGTATGAAATAAAAGGATTAGATTAATGTGTGGCTACCTAAATACTTGATTCCGTTGTATTTCCCAGAATCTTGGTGCATGAGAACTTCCAACTTGTTACTGGTCACAGAAAGACATTTCTTCTTTTCCTGATCTCTGTGGTACCAGCACCTGAATGAAGTGCTCACTCTTTTATCCTGTGGATATCTAAAAAATAAACCCAAGCCCAACACGTCAAGGAGCAGAAGCATGAGTTTAGGAGCTCCAGCACTCTTCCTTACAAGTTTTCATTATTCACAGATGAAGAAAGCCTGGTAATAAGTAAGTGCATTTGAAAATACTCTTAACTCTGCATAAAATGCAAATAAAGTACATGCAACATTCTTAAAAGACCATACAACTAAAGACACAGGTGAGGAAAGGATGAGAAAACCATTCTTTATCTGCTAATACCTAGATTAAATCTGAAAGGTGTCTCTTCCTGTATCCAGCTGCCGACATGCACCCCATAAGATATTCTGTCTCCCCGCATCCCCATATGTGTTGGGTTCATTCATCAGAGCAAAGCCTTTCTGAACAGAGCTTTTTCACTGTCTCTTTTTGGAACACTATTGTGGGTTCAATCAGATTTAATCCCCCCTCCCTCCAATATATTCAACAGATAACTTGCCACTCCCTTGCATAAGAGAAACATTTTCTCATTTATCTGGGGGGCGCGTGACGTTTTGTTAGATTGCAGTGTTGTCTCCTGTATTTGACTGGTTAAGCAATGTCTTCCTGCTTCAACGGGAGGGAAGTTTCCCCTCTGCTTCCCTTGGTGATTCAATGATCAGGTTCCAGCATTAAGCATCCTCATCCATAGAATTTTACATTTTAGATCTCTCTGTGTATGAGGAGGATGGTGATTGTTCATTTTAGGGTTACGTTGTACTGGGGTGAATATATTCTTCCTAAGGAGTAATAATAATACGCATCAGATGGCTCTTAAAAAATTGAACTGATGAAAACTGGAAACAATCATCATTCCTTCCTAAATTTATGTGCAGTAAAATAATGCTATCTCTCAGCCTTGGTGTGTTCTGCCAAGGTTAAATAGTTTGTCAAAAAAGAAAAGAAGCTCCAAAATACACTGAGAGTATCAAAACAGAAGAAAAAAAGATAGGCATCCTTTTTTTGTTGCTCTGAGTTAGACAGATTGACTGTTCAATAATAGCCTTTATTCTCTTCTAAAAGATCTTCAGGAGCTATGGAAACTATTTCTCATAATCTTGTCTTTTGCTTTCCTTTGCTTGTTTTTATTGGCAGGCTTCTAATTTCTTAACTGGAAAACTGTAAACATTTGTTAATGTAATATTTAAAACAAACATATATACATAATCTTAATAAGTTTGGATAACTGGGCTTAGTAATTATTATTTTTTCTTTGGAAGTTTAATTAGAAAGAGGTTTATAGAAGAGATTATACTGACTATCTACCTGTGATAGTGTAAGTCTGAATAAGGGTTATGTTCTTTCTTTGGTAATTTTGAATATTCACAACAACTCTCCAGTATCCTCATGAGAGATTTCTTGCCCTCTTCCCACTGTTTTGAGGCAGGTTGCTGCTCTGTCCTGAGGACTGCTGGTAGTTGCGCTCTGTCCTATACCCCCTTGAATCAAAGCTGTAGTGAGTTCCTTTGGGCTCTCTAAACTACTGAGTCTTGCTGAGTGGCAGCCTGGAGAGTTTTGTTGGGATATTTAGTTTTGCTGGTTCTCAGGGTATTCATATTAGCAGCTACTGCGTACAGGTAATTCTGTGTGGGCATGCAGAACTGACTGCCAGAATAATTTTTACTAAATCCAAAGTACAACCTAAATCATCACAGATGTGTCTCTTGCTTCTGTGCACATATAGGTCTCAGACACTTCTTGATCTGCTGCTAAACAAATGTGCTTTCTTACGTTTCTCTCTTCAGACAGAGACATGCTCTTCTTTTTCTATCTTCCTACCACTGTACAATTGGTTTAATTTTTCTACGGGCTTAATGTCACTTTTTGTCCTTGATATTGCATTTCAGTAGACTCTTACCCTTGCTCAGTGACTTTTGGAGAGTTAGCAAAAGTTTTCTGTCTTTTATGAATTATGGAACTTAGATGTCATTGCCTCAGCCTCCCTGGGCTCTGGATAATATTTGTACTTCCTGGTAAACATATCTTTTTTTAATTGTAGAAGCAAATATTTTGCATCCTTGAAGTTTATTAATCCAAAATAAGGGACCAGACTGGAAAATGAAAATAGAAATGCTGAAACCTATCCATAGAAGCCCTACAGAGAATTTACTTACCCACATTGTGCCTTAGTTTGTCATTTATATGTAATCTGTACCACAGGAACACTCGGATTATTTACTGGTGAAGTTCCCTGAACTTTTTGAGATGAAGGACTTGATGTAAATCCAAAGTGTGTGAGCTGTAGAAGGTGGAGTTGTAAATGGCAGATGAAAAATCAAGATGAGTCAGTTGCAATTGAACTACATTACAGTAAGAGGGCAGTCTATATGATTTTTCTGGAATGGAGAATGCCTCTATTTCTGAACCTGCCTTCTTAGTCTAATTTTCTTTGTTCCTAGAAACAAAGGAGTAAAACCAGTGGCAAAATAACATACCTGTGCACCACAGCTCTACAATTTCTACTTTAGAATAAGCCATCTCTAGCATTTTGGAATCGCTCCTTGCCATCAATGCTTACGTATATTTAAGGAACATGTTTCTATCCTGGCTGAGATACAGCTTCAGTCAATTTGCCAACCCTTGGAATTGGGGATATGGATTTAGCACTTGCATAGCTAGCAACCTGGCACATACTCATAAATCAGGTCATTTTCCATTCAAATGTTAATATTTGCACCAGTAATTCATGTGCAGATGGAGGTATAAATTGTACCCCAAAAATAAAGCCTAGTATTTGAAAATACGCATTTTAAATGCAAGCAATTATTCTTTACTATTTCCTATCTATCACTGGTCACGTACAGGAAAAAGAAGGAAAAAAACGGAAGGGCACTGCAAATTTATTAGATCAGTTCTGAATACTACAGCAAACAGGTTTAGGTGAACAAGGTAAGAACCTACAAATCTGCCGAGTATTAATGCGGTTAGATGCTGTTCATGGTCAAATTCCAGACAAAGTTTGGAGCATTTTCTTACAAATTGATCTTTTTCTGGCTTTTAGAATTGTCTATTCTGGAATATACAATTAGCGCATCTTCTTGGCTTCTTTGTTCAGCTTTTGGGAACATATCCAGCACAAATGTAGGCATCTGTGTGATCCTATACAGTGGATATTTCTATTCAAGCCAAAGTGAAATACTAACATTATATAAAATAAGGCACATGCATAAACTTCTGCAAGTTTGTGGTCTTGATCCCCAAGATGATTTCCAGCTTCAGCTGGATCAGTGACCTCAGTCAGATGTATTTGTCTTCTGTATTTCCCAAATTATTTGCCGTGAATATATTAGATTTGTTATTTGTGTCATAAACAACTCTGCTGGCTGTTCTCTGTGCATTTGTAATATCATGTAGTTATTGCAGGGCTCCTTGTAAACTTCAGGAATCATGTGCTGTCATATCAGAAAGACGACAGATTTTCAGGGGGTTTGCATTGTCATCTTAACGCTGTCACAGATACTGGCTATTGAACTGCATGCAGTTACACAATGGAATCTCTGCAGCTATGTTGTACCTGTGGAGAGCTTCAGCATCTGGGTTTGAGATCAGGTGGACATTAGTACAGAATGTTAATAATCTTATGCATGGTCACAAACACACGTATGTACTTACATCTGCATGCATGTAGGCTTCTTTAGCTTGCATAAAGCTTCACAGAAGCATGTTGTGTTAAATAACCTGATAAAGAAAGGATGGTTGATAGTTTAGGTTTATGCTGCAGTGACTGCATTTAATGGTTGCTTTATTGGGAGGAAGATTTTGCCACCTTCTGGGAAACCACCTATATTTAAAATATGGAGACGCAAAGATACCAGTAACACCTTTCAAACAAGTGTGCCCTCAACATGCTGTGAAAGAGCAGTAGGATTACAGCTACAGCTGACAAACACATAAAGGCTGTTTGAATTCTCTGGGACCATTATATTTCCATGAATAGCAGTTGAAGCCTGTATTTCTCAAACATTTAAAGTCAGAGCACCAGCTACATTTTTTAAAGTATATTGCAAAACAAGTCAAAGAGCTGCAGATGATGTTGGCGTGATGGCATTGTACATTATATTCATAAGCTAAAATTCAAGCGTCCATTTATTGCTTGAATTTTCTCCCATTGTTTTTCCTTGCTTGCTTGTGGGATTTAAAAAAGAAAAAAGAAGGCTTTGCAGATCAATTCTAATTTCATACAGCATGTCATTGCGCTCCAAACAAGGAACTCTGGCTTGCCTTGCTTTTTGTCTGTGGTTTTACAGTTCTGAAGAAAATCATTAGTTGCTGGTTTTGCCCAAAATACAGACTGAAGCCATACAAGCCAGGCAAGGGATTTGTTTCCACCTGTTCCAGGATGAACAGTAATGTGTTTTCGGTCTGAGCTGCATTAAGAACCAGATTCTGTGATGCACCAAGTGCCCTCTAGATTTTGAAGACTCTTTGCAGACTCGGTATATCCCTTTGTTTGATGACTGCTTCTAATAACTTACAGTATCTGCTACAAGTTTTAAGCAAGTGAGTGAAAGCACTAGAGACAGCAAAAGGATGTTTAAAATCCACCTGTCTTACAGGCAGTATATCCTTTCAGGAGTGAGATAAATGGCAGTTGCAGTGAAACCTTCACAAAAGCTACAGCTTAATGAGAATCCATCAGACAGAGCTGCTTACTAACACACGGCTCAAGCCTTTTGAGTAGAAAGGTGGGAAGAGACCGAGAAACAACCATGGTATCAGCCGGTGTCTGGTAGAAGATAAAAAAAGAAAGCCTGAGCACAAGCTTTCTTAGACTCCACAAGTAAGAAGGCCAACATGCTGGCAGGAAAAATACAACTTGTTATACTGGATTTTGTTCACAAAGCCCATTCAGTTAATTTAACACCACAAAGAACAGGCAGCAGCAAGAAAAACAACCACAGAACACTTTGAGAGTTATTATTTTGCTGAGGCAAAGGCATTAAAGTTGGATCTTTGTCTTGCTAGAATAAATAAGGTAATGTGGCATAGTCTGTGTGATATTATCCATGTACTTCAAAAGAATTAAATATTATTTTCTTGACAAGAAAAAACATAACAGCAAGAAAAGACATTTTTATCTAGTGACAATAGCAAAAGACTAAGGACACAAGTCGGCAGACAAATTTCTGCTTGGAATCAATCTTTGTGAAAACGTATTCAACATTGATACGAGAAAACTTCCTCAGTGAAGGCTTTTATTGCACGGTTCTTCCATCTCCTAAGTCATAATCATGATATGCATAATATTGAAAGGTTATAATTGAAAATGTCTTTGGATCATCACTGGTGGCAAAATTTGTTTGAGAGCTATCAGATTAATCTAATAATGCCTATAAGGAAAGCATGAAACTACATTAGAGACAATGCTGTGATTACCTCCCTTCTCTTCCCTTCCCTACAAAAAAGATAAACATTTTCTGAGTTTCTTTCATGGTAGATTAGGAAATAAATCATCATGTATGCTAAACATTTAAGAATGGGACTAAATTTATTTTCTGAAACAGAGGAGACAAAATACTGTATGGCCAATAGCAGATATTTTTAAAATCTAATTTTTTGAAACAAGATAAATGAATAAACAAGTATGTTTCTTAAGCTTATTAGGCATCTTACTACATTAATCTTCTGGTGTTCTTGGGCTATGATTCTTGAGAAGCAGTAGTAATTTGGGTCGTGCCCACTGCTTGTATTTTCAAGTGGTGACATCTCACAAAACAGTTTTTTTTTTTTAAATATTGGACCATGTGTGATGACTGTGGGTTTGTCCTCAGCTACTTTTCTCTTCTACACTGTCTTTCTACAGGACCGATTCAAAACATATTCCTGTGTCAGACAGCAAATCTCTTAAGAAGTTTCTTGCCTGGTCTTGCCTGTGAGAACTCTTTCATCTTCCTCCCCATCTTTCTCCCTCTTCCAATTTTTACTGCTTTTTTCTGTCTCAGATTCTCTAAAAAACCTCAAGCGCTTCTGAAAGGTCCCAAACGAGGCATTCAGAGCTGTGTATTATTTTGGAATTTATAGCCTCAAAATAGCAGGCTGAAAGACGAAGCCTTCCTAAGCGTATGAAGTTTGGTGTGAGACTTCTTGCCTTTCTTATATATAGTTCGAAAACTGGTCAAAGATGGTATTCAGCATGGATATTTCCTCACAGATTTAATAAACTGCCTGTTAGTTTCCCTTTGTTTTATTCTTGGTTCTCTTAATGCCCTGAATTATCAGCTGTAAGCTGTCTACTTTGCTGTCATCTTTTCCAGGCTCAGGTAACCTAACTGTACCTCTGCAGTACTAAAGCCAGTAAATTTGAAAGTCCCTGATTATCTGGGGTTTAAAATAGTTTTTTTTAAATGAAAATTAGCAATTTCTATCTTTTGTGAGAACCAAGGACCTCAGCAGAGCACTGTCCTTGAAGCATATCTGCCTTTCAATGTTTTAAAATGCCTACAGAAGCCCCACGGAAGTTTGTGTTGAGTTCTCAGACCACATCCTCCAGTTTTTCCTAAGATATATGTCTAGTGGTCTCGGACTGTTTGCAGGTGCTAGACAGGGCAAAATGGCACTCCAGCTGGTCAGATTCAGGAAGGATTTTATCTCATATTATAACATGTTTAATGCATGTCTGTGACCCCTGGGAGGCAATCACCTGGATCTTACAGAGATGTCAGCTATTTGGGGGTCCAGCTGTACTTTTAGAATTCTCCTGGCTGCTGTTCTATTGCTGAAAATTAATACAACACAAAAGGCAACTGTAGGTATTGTTCAATATGTATCAACAACCATTCCTAGCTAATCCTTCCTCTGAGCTGAGCCATAAAAACTCAGTCTCCACTTTAACCTTTCCCTTTGCAAGAATACAATAGGCTAAATTGTATTATTTGGTCCCTGTGCAGTGTAGCGCTGGTACCTTTTGTCAAAGGGCACCCACAAAAATGTTCCTCTTTGCCTTGTAATAAATCCTTTGTCACCAGGATGTGTATATTTGCAGACAAGGCAGCAGAAGAGGAAAGACTTTAGAATATCTATCCTATCTTTTCTATTCACCTTTAAACAGAAATTTTCGCTGATATGAAGATGCAGCCCTGGGGACAAAATCTATAAATGTACTCGGAGGGAGATATTTGTACATGTTTTTGAAAAGTATGCAGGAAGAAACTGAATGATGTTGACCTAAAACTTCTTCCTCTAAGAGTAGGATTTTTATTGTTGAATTCAGTGGGTATTGAGTTCAACTGAAAGCAAATCTTTTGAAAATCTGCCTTAGAACTTCATTTCACGATGTGGATTTAGCTGGACTATTGACTTCACAGAGCTGTGTTGTGGATGCTTCGTCTCTCCAGAATATAGGCTTCAAATGACTTACATTCCAAAGACAAGCAAAAAATATTTGTTAAAAGCTCTGATGTAGTTATCTGTAAAAATTAGCGATTGTTTCCTTATGCATCTATCATTCTGACAGAGCTAGATGAGACAGCGAAAAGCTGCCCAGAGTGCTATTGCCGTTCACATGCAGGATTGTATGATCTGGGATACAACAGGGCTTGTCCCACACACAACTCGGAGCACGCATCAACAGACTAGGGATGCATCACTTTTGCCCAGAGGCTGTTTGGAGTCCATTTTACTCAGCAGTGTAGATGGTCCAAGCAAATGTGCCTCCTGTATTCTCTTTCAGTTCTGACTGATAATAGGAAGATACGAGGATTGTCTGCTGGCCACTTTTTCAGGAGTGCACACAGAGTTTTAAAGCCTTCCTTAACACTTCTATTTTGGAATACCATGGTCCTCAGAGTGTTTTTTTTTCCTAGATTCACATTACAGAACCAAGAATAGAATCCATGTCTGCTGCACCATGCAATAAAATTTATATCCATTTGAAGGGATGATTTAACAAGGTCATGAGAGTCCCCTGAGATATTTTGAGTGTATCCTCCAATCACACTGAAATTAATAGATGACTGTTGAACAACTTCGACAAAATGACTGGGCTTGCTGGGGCCAAAGACGTGGCTTGAAGGATGGGGAAATTCACAGTTGGTATGAGTAAGTTTTTCTAGCCAAGGAGAAAAGATGACAGTTGAAAGATTTGTCTTTATAATCATGACATATCATTTCAATAAAAATATTGGTGTCTCAGCTGGGTGAAATGAAAGGATCAGAATAATTCAACCAATGCCCTTCTTTTGCCTCCAGTTACCATAGTGCTATTGACCATGCTAACTTAAAGTTATAATAATATTTCTTAAAGTTATAATAATATTTATTGGTAAGTCATCACATGTGTCCCTGATACTTTAAAAAAAATATCAAGACAAGCATCTCTGTCCACTAGAACTTATATTGCAAACTGATTGTATCTGTCACTAACAGATGAAAGGAATCATAGTGAAGAGGTTAGCACAGTATAGAGAAGTGGTCGTTTTATATGGAGGTAGGTGTGCTAGATGTTAGGGAGCACAAAGTTTACAGATGAGCGTAATGCAAAGAATACCTAGTTTTGGGTTATTATCAGCCTGGAATCAATCAGATAAAATTTCCTGTGAAATATCTGTGTATTTCAGTGAGTGTCTTCTTACATACGACATTTTCTGTAGAGCACCAGGGTTCCCTT
>Ga0181612_145765_pt1 | contig 12857 bp, 13 predicted proteins | sample HoacroProtozoa21_FD_119630 | JGI IMG/M metagenome (GOLD analysis project Ga0181612, IMG submission 119630) | Hoatzin crop microbial communities from Cojedes, Venezuel. Combined Assembly of Gp0051906, Gp0051904, Gp0051908 | reverse complement strand
GGTGGGGGAGCCGGAGCTGGCGGAGCCAGTGCTCATCTGGGGTCCCAACATGTACCGGGACACGAAGGACACTGCTGCGCTCCCGAGCCTGAGCTGGGGAGTGACTGTGACACTGGACACTCCTCTCCGCAGCTGGGTCTGCGCAGGGAGCGGGGGATCGCTCCTGGCATGGCGTCGTACCCTACCCCTTGATGCGGGGACTGTGTGACAGCCTCTGAGCGCAGTCTCTTGCTGCACGCAGTGCCTGTCTGGCACCCAGCTGCTCATGAAAGGCTGGGGTCTGCTGAGTGACAGGGGATGATCTGAGAGTCCCTTGCTGCCAGCTGGATAGATATTCCTGCAGCAGTGGGAGATGCTGCATTATTAAATAAACCATCTAGCTTGCGTATATGCAGGATTAGGGTAAGACCTGCTTCCCACTGGCGAGCGCTTCTCAGTGCTGGAACCGTTCTGCTGTACGTGGGTATCAATTGTTAATAAAATGGTCTTTCCAGCAGCGCTGGAGACAGTTTTAGGAGCCTTCTGTTCCAGGGAGGCTAAATGCAGACCGAAGGTGTAACTTTCTTATTCTTAGCTTGTTCACGTTGCAGTGACAAAGTGGAAAGTTCCAGTAACATCTGGTAACTGGGAAGGGAATGTACAGGTCTTGACCTCTCCATCTCACAGGCCTTGTTATGGTTGAGTGGAAGAATGTTTCCTGTTTTACTGTGCCATGGGGAAGCTGAAGACCTGATGTGTGAGGGGATTTGGGTGCCCAGCTCCTCTTTCAGCCCCTCATTCCGTAGAGATCGTGGGAGTTGGGTGCTCCAGCCCCAGAGCTAACCCGGTCCTGCTTCCAGTGTTGATGTTGCTGAGCACCCAGAATGCAGACTTCGTCAGAGACCTCCGTCCAGATTTCTTTCTGGGTCACCACTTGCCAAGTGAGGTTGCCCTAAAAACAGGCTGAGACCAAGCTATTGACTTTTAATTGTCAATGCATAAAGTTTCCGAGAAGAAAGAGGGCTTTGTGTTGCTTTAATGGGGACACACTGAAGTATAGTCGCTCTTTGAATTAGACAATGAGAACGTAAAGATTTTCTGCAGCTCTAAGAGTGTCTGAAGAGCATCGGCAGAAGGTTACATTGAGCAGAACAATGGCACAGTAGTTGGCTTGCTGAGAGGTAGGAAAACCCTTTGGAAGTAGTAACTCCACTTTTCTTCAGTACTGTTCAATCCCAATTAAATGAGATTAATTGTACAGTTGAGTTCCACGAGTTCAGCATCCAAAATAAATACATAAATTAAGACAGGCGACAGCGCAGAGTCTTAACTGCGGTTAGAATTCCTGCCACGTCCTGCAGGACGTGGAGGGGAGAGAGGAGCCCTTTCCCCTTACTGCCTGATATCCTGCAGAACACACCCGACGCCCGAGCGCTCCGCTCGCCTTGCTCGAGCCGCTTGCCTTGCTCCCGGGAAGGTTTTCTTTGGCTGGGGCTCTGCAAGGTGCACAAGCCGGTTCCAAAGTGCCAGATGTGTGTGGAATAGGAAACGCGCTGGCCGGGCTCCAGGCTGTGGGACCTGCAGCACAGCAGCGGCTCCCCAGGAAAATCTCCGGCTGCCAAGAACTAGAAGTGATGTCAGCTCTGGAAGTGTGTCAGATTGGAAACCCTTGTACTCTGCTCTCTGTGAAGTATTAATCTCCCAAGGCCTGTGCAGTAACGGGTCTTGTCTGGCACAGCGCAACTTTATTTGTTTTGGGCTGGAAGTGTTGGAGGGTTTTTGTGTGAAGGTGCTGGAAGCTGTCAGTGGTTTAGGTGCTGTGGATTGGGCCCCGTCCTTGAAGTTGATCCTGGGACCTCGCTCAGCTGTGATAAAGATGGGCCTCCCCTGCCTTGAAGTGAAGGTCTAAGCCAGGCTGGGCGTTTGTAGGAATGGGCTGGGGTTTGCAGGAATGATTGTGCCTTGGGACCTTTTACGTGCTTAAATCTCTTTGTCTTCCCCCAGCTAAATCAGTTTGTCGAAGAGAAGATAGTACATCTCCCTCAAATACTACCTTCCTGTCTGCCTTTGGGACAGCCCCATAGGGTGGTAGCCTTGCTGGTGACAAGGTTGTGGCTGTGGTGGGGAGCTGTTGGGGCTGTCCTCACACCAGCCAGAGAAGGTCCTGAGCTGCTCTGCATAACTGGAATGGGTTTGGCTGCTGAGTTTGTGGCAGTGCTATGTTTGGAGCTGGGGCATCCATGTCAGTCTGAAGCAGCGCAGCAGAGCTGTGCGTCCGCCTGGTGATGTGCCGTTCGGGAGCTGGCAGCAAGCTTGCTCACGGGGCTTACTTGGGGGATGGTGGATCAGCTCATGCCAGCTGTGCTAGGTGCTGTACAGAAAAAGAATGATAGATATGCCGGTGGTTTACACAAAAGTGCATCCCTTTTGGCTTATGCCTGTATGTTTTGTTTTTAAAGTAATTACTGAAACACAGCTCCTCCCCTGAACAAAGCCATTTGTCTCCTGTTGAACAGTAACCTTTTATTTGCTCGTGCTGTGTAACAGAGCTCAAGGACGTGTTTACTGTTGATAGCCAAAATTTCACCAGAACAAGCATCTCCCTTGTCTAGATCTTTCTTCCTGGATTTCAGTGGTTAAATCCCAGGGAAGGGAAATAACCCTATAAGCAAGGAGAGAAGTGGGGTTTTGTGCTGTTCTCAGCCATGGAGTGCAAGCTCCCAGCAGATCTATGGGCTTGGAGTATTGAGCGTCTTGGATGTGAAAGCACTGCTCTGAGGGTCTTGCCTCTGACCGAGTAATTGCGTTGTCAGGAACCTGTCAAACCTCACTGTTGCTAGTTCACACTTCCCCTGGTTATTTATAGTTTTGGAATTACAAAAACAAGAGAAGTGATTCTTTTTCCCCTTTGCTCAGTGGTAAATTGCGCTATTCCTGCCTTCATTTACTGTCAGGGAGAGGAGATGATAGGGGTGGATTTTGGCTGTACGTGGAGATGTGCGATTTGGGAAGAGGGACATTGGCTGGTTTAAGGTGGATTTTCGGATGCCTGCTTTGGATCTGGAATCAAGCCTGCTGCTGGCAGGGGCTGCGCTCCCTTGGAGGGCAGAGGACAGCTTTGTGCCTTGAAGATTTTACAAGCTTTGTTCATCCAAAACGCCCTGTTTTTTATGCCACTCTGCAGGAGGCTTTTTCATTTGCTTTGCTGGGCCTGGACGCCGGAGGTGGATGGCTGGCTGATGGAAGTGAGGAAATAAATGGGAGAAAAAGAACGTTTTTCTCCTGGGCCGCTTTTGTGCGTGATGTAGCCTAAGGGTTAGCAACACAGGAGAGAGTGAAAAACCCCTGCAGAGCCTGGGTCAGAAAATATAATTTTCGTGGGAACTAAATGCTTTTAACTTGCTGCATCAAAGACCCGTCATTTTGGGGCGTGCTATACATTTCAATACATCTGTATTCCCCCCTCTGTGTGTGCATGCACGTATATGCGCTGTGTATCTATATGTAAGTATTTATTTGCACATACATTTCTAATCTTGAAGCTGCTACTGCTGGTCTTGGAATAGCTCAGCAGTTTGCTGGGCTTAGTGGGGTTTAGTATGAAGTCTGCTGGTTACCTGGGGCTGGATGGGCACAGACTGTGCCATTCCTCTCTCCTTGCAACTGACAACTCTGCTTTTGGCCCCTTTTCTCCTGGAGAAGTATTTTGAGATGTTCTTAGTTGTGTTGGGTCATTTCTGGGTAGTTGGTAGACAGGAGATTTTGTGTGCTGTGATGTAAAAGCCTCCTTTGAATGCATATATAATGTTGCCCTCCATAGGGCGACGCTGTATAGGGTTCCCTGGCGTCAATTTAGAGATCCAGGATCTGAAAACTTCCAGTTCCGCCGGGCTTTGATGCTTGAAACTACGTCAGACTACATCAGAACTACTACAAAAGGCCTTCTGGCTTCTGTAGTCTTCACCACATTCCTGACATTGTTACCTCTGGCAGGTAAGAGGGTGGAGGTGAGCAGGAGGCTGCGCGAGCGCGTGGCTGTGTGTTTAAACAGGGTCGTATCCATTTCTGTCACTATATGATGAAGAATGGAGGTTGGAGATAGTCAGCAGCTTCTGTAAGCACTTAACATTCCTGATTGCATTTGTCTTTGATCTCACTTGGAGTAATTTTACTCTCTTCTGATCTCTTCCCTTGAAGGGGCTTTTATCTCGTTGTCAGGCTTGCTAATTTAGTGCGGTGTTTTGAACCAGACCTCCTCCTACGTTTCCAGAGCCTGGAAGGTATTTTTTCCTTAATCAGGGAGTATTTATACAGCTCTTTGAACATCTTAGGACAAAAGTCGTGTGCTTTTTGCAATGCCAAGTCTGGGTCCCGAGCCCTGCTGCTCCAAGCTCTGTACGTACAAATGACCTGTCCCCAAAAACCAGCAGTATTTTGGGGCCTGGGGCCGAAAGGGCAGGAAGGGGGGCTGGACGGTGCGGGACGGGTCAGAGCAGCCTGGTGTCGGCTGGGGGCTTGCTTTGCCCAACTGGAAGCCTTCCCAGGCTGCGGTGAATGACAGACAGCAGTGGGTTGTCACGTGCGTTTGACCTTGACATGGCTTTCTACCAGGCCGCTTGAGCCCTGGGGGTTGTGATTACATCTGGGTTTTTACGTGGCTTCTTGGTCTAGAAATATTTTTGGTGCTCCTGGAGTAAAGGAGCAGTGGTTTGAGTACGGTCACAAGCTCTCACCATCACGTGGAGCCTGCATCGCCTGGCAATGCAGTAGATGCTTGCAAGTAGTAACATATTGATACCCTGGAGGTTGGTTGCTTGTAAATGGTTTCTGCTGTTACTGGGTGGATGATGGGGTAGGAGCAGGTTTCCAGGAAGGGAGTGACTGTTGCTCTGTAAAGATGTTGTGCAATTGTGTGTTGACTGGTGTGAAGGCATGAAAGAAAACAACCTCCTGCTGTCAGTAGCCAGTGAGACGATATCGGCGTGACCAGCTCAGCAAGTGCACCAAATCCTAACGATAGAAACAGGCCACTCTGGCTGCTCCCAGAGGATTCTTTGCTCGTGGTGTGAGTATGTTCCTTGGTGAGTGTGGTCCCAGGCTGTGGCAGGACAGTTGTCAGTGAGGTCCAGTTTCAAATGCTTTTCCCTCCAATGGTGGTTTCTCCTCGCTTGGTATGGCAGAGTGGGACCTGAAGCAGGCTGTCGGGCTTGGCGTGGGTGAGCTCTGCAGTCCAGCGCTGAGTTTTGTAACCGGCCCTTTTTTCTCTAGTGTTCCAACCAGAAGTTTGGATGCAGGTGGGTTTTGACTTTGGGAAAAGAGCTGGGGGATATTTAGGGATATAGAAACATCATCACATGGTTTCAAAAAGCAGATACTTCTTCTGCTCTGATGCAAAGAATGGAGCTGTCTGTTCTTACTCTGCTGCAAGCAGGTTGAGTTGATTTTTAAGGGATTAAAGTTTGAGAGGCTGATAATTGCTTCTTACCGACCTGTGCAGGCGTGGGAAGCTGCACTGCAGATCTCTGCTATATTCCTGGCTGCCTGAGCCAGCCAGCTGTCCCCTCGTGCTTCACCTTTTGAAGAGGAGGAGTATTTTCAGCAAAATGTCATTTTAATTGCTGTCTGAAGAAAATAGAAAATAGGACAGATACACAGGCGGTTTCCCCAAGTGCAGAACAGGAGTGTCTGTCACGGAGCAGAAGCCCATGGAGAATCTGGAGGTGGGAGGACAGCCCGTGTGTGTGGTGGCGGAGGGCACGTGGGACATCCAGCACGCAGAGCCAGCTAAGCCCACCCAGCCCTGCTGCGTGACAGGAGGGTCGGTGCTGAAGGGGGGTAAGAGCAGGCACAGGCAGCGTTGGTGCCGGTGGTCGTCGTGCCGCACAAGCGCTGTCCGAGATGCGCTGGTCTGTTGCTGCTGGCAGTGATGTGTGAAAGAGGGGCCGAGGGGCAAGACGCAAAGAGAAGGCTGGAGCCATCAGCTGAGGGGCCTGACTTGTGACCTCAGTTAATTCGTTGTCTCCTCAGTCTCTACATGTGCTCCTAAAACCAACAAATTTAAGGAAAGGCGAAGGATTAAGCTTTTAGCCAGCAAAGTTTCAACGACTTTTGAAATAATCTGTGCATCCCGTGCCTCAGGTTTTGCCTTAGCAGCCCTACCTCATTGGAGGTGGTGTGTTCACACAGGCTGGGCCCCGTCTGACCTGCTGCCAGGAGCTGCTGCTACGGGGGCATCCCTTCAGAGAGCATCTGCGTTGCTGCTCCTCCGCGGATGGGGCTTCCCACAGCAGCGTTGCAGCTCTGAGTGTGCCTCCCGTCCTTAGCTCAGCTGAGCTTTCCCCAGCCTCGGACTGTTATAACCCTCTCCTGTGTATGGCCGTGTCGCTTCTGCACGTGTTTGCTGGTAACTTGCTCTGTGCTTAATTTCTCCCTGTTTCATGCAGTTTTTTTGTACCGGCTGTCTTGAATGGAAGGCTTCCAGTGGCAGAGTCTTTCCAGAGCATTTGGGGCAGCTTTGAGCTTTATGTTCCCCTACTTCTAGCCTCCCGTGGAGCCCGTGCGTGAGTTTTGTAGCTTGCTGTGGACCTCAGAGGACAAATCTTCCCTAGGAGACATGAAGGGGCAGAACTGCCCGTACAGGAGGGCGTTTGGTGGCAGTCCCTGCACAGTGGCATGCCTCAGCTTGCTCCCTGGCCTGAGACGGCCGGGCAGAGGAACCTGCTGGGGCTGTGTTGGCTGACAAATCCAGAAACCACACTGCAGTGCATTCATGTTGGGAGCTCGATGGCGCCTGCTGCTCCTTGCTGTGGCCTCCTGCCTGCAGAGTATGAGTTAGTGGCCCGGTGGAAGCATCCGTGCAGGGAAAGCCTGAATCCGGGGACTCGCAGGCAGCTCTGTGTCGGCGGTAGCTGCCCCTTTGTCCTGGGGCGTCTGGCTGTTACGCTGGCTGTGTAGTATGGTGTGAAATGGGCATCTCTGCATCCTGCTGGGGCTTGGCTTTGGGGCCTGGGAGAGCGGCCCCTGCACATCCTAGTGAAGATGGGCGTGCTTGGGGCATGGTGTGTTCTGTCCTGTAACGAGGGCAATCAACAGGAGGGCAGTCAACAGGCAGGGCACCGGGAGGATGCTTGTGTAGTCTGCTCCTCGCTGAAGCCACAGAGCTGGCCGACGTTGACTTCTCGGTGGTTGTTCTGCAAACCGGCGATGAGGACAAACCTGACAAGTTCCCGTCCCCACGGGCTTGGGTGAGCACAGAATCGACCCCGCACGTGGGCAGGGTTAGGCCCTTCCTTCCAGGGGCACCTGCGGTTTCCGGCACATGCCTTGAAATAATTCCATCTCCCTGCACGTGTAATTTTGCGTGTCATTGCCCCTAATTGCATCCTTAACACACACTCTTTTAAAATGCAGCCCTTTTATCAGCAGTAGGTAGTAGCAGGTTTAATAGGGTGTTTGAATTCCTATAAAATTAATCTGTAGCCTTCTGCGATAGGAGACGGGCAGGGAGCCATGTGGTTCATATCCAGTGTTGATAAACTTGTTATAGAGGCAGGAAACATTTCTGATTGGAGCAGTGACAAAATAATTTGGAGCGGAGCCATAAAAAGAGTGGATGGTGATGGTTTGAGCACAGCAGAGATTGAAATTGCTGGTGTGTGGAAGCAGCGCTGCCAGCTAACATTGACTTAGTGTCTCTGGAGAACTCTAACGGCAAATGCATTTTATTAATGGCAATATTCTTTTAGGAAATGCTGAGCCTTGTTTTGGAGGTGGAGCTCTCCTATAAGCATGTGGGTTTGGAAACTGGCCAGACCAAGACCTGTTCAGCTCAGCGCACTGCCGGTCGCTGCTCTGGCCGCCGGCTGCAGCAGGCAGGTTGCCTAAGGGCATGTTCTGGGTACCGTGCAGTGCAACTGTCCGTTTGCAGCTGGGACATGCTTTCTTGCCTAGCGGGGAAAATGCATCCACCCATTCGCATTCTGGATTCAGCTACGTGGGATAAAGCACTCAGAGGCAGCAGGTCACGTATTTTGTTGTCTTTCTTTTGAAATGAGTCTCCAAGTACACGAACATCAGAGGCGGATGCTGCCTTTCTGGGTTCACAGCTGGGCTCAAGCTGTTACAGGCAGCTCCCTCTGAGGGTGTTGTAACCCATCTTGCATCTCCTCTGAAGGAGTTTGCTTCTCTTTCTCTAGATCTTGGGACCTTGGCCTGACTTTGTGGCCGCTAATGTCCCTGGAGTGCTGTGCTTACTTCTTTGCCTGGGATTTCTGACCGTTTCTCACTTCTCGTGGGCAGCTGTGGCAGGTGGAGGAGAGATTGGGGCTCTTGCTGTATATTATGTGCCGCCTGCTGCTGTTGCTGTCACTTTACCTTCTTCCAGTTGTTCTTCTCTGCTGTAATCCAGCATGGAAAAAGCAAGAGTGGATAGAAGGGATGGCTGCTGGGCACTGTTTGGGGTGGCAGAGGTGATGGAGGTTGTGCTTGCAGCCCCAAGGATGTGTAATGGAGAATGTGGTGCACGAGTGTAACGGGAGGTGCTGGTCGCCTGCCAGGGCTGAATTTCACCCGTTATCTCCGACTGCACTCATGGAGAACAGCGCTTCCTTCGCTGCGTAAAACTGGGATGTGATTAACCAAGGAGAGCAACCCCCACTGCAATGCTGTCTTTTCTTTGCAGGGAGGCTGTTGGAAGGGGATTCTCTGGAGCTGAGCTGTAGTGCTGGTCCTGCAAAGGTGATACTGGAGCCAAACCAAGTCGTGGTTTTGGACTGTAACCTGGCCCCTGTTGAGCAGGTGATCAATATCACGTGGAAGAAGAATGGGTTTCCATTAGTGGAGCAGGAACATATCCACGTGCTTCCGAATGGATCACTCTTCATCTCATCCCAGGCTGTGGCAAAGGACAGTAAATATCCTGAGAGGGCTGGTGCGGAGGGTGATTACTCCTGCGTGTCGCACAGCTCCCTAGGGGCTGTCACCAGTCAGACGGCTGCAGTCAGATTTTCAAGTAAGTGTTGGGGGTTTGTTGTTGATTTTCTTTTTTACCCCTCCTCGTCTTTATACAGACCATCTACATCCCTGAGAGTTTGAGATAAAGTGTCTATGAAGTAATATTCTTTTAATGATGCGTAGATGTGTAGGTGGGATTTGGGGTAGCCCACAAATAAACAGTGGTGTCTTTCTGTTATCCCACTGTTAGCATCCTGCGTAACTCTTCCAGGTAAGTGCCATCAGCCATGAATTGACAACAGGAGCCTCCTCACTCTCCAAAAGACAGTGCTTGTTTTTGCAGAGAACTTCACAGCCCTGAGTGCAGCACCCTCCCTCTGCCTGGGGCCGTGGCTGCCGAGGTCTGACCATGACAGCTCTGGCTCTCCAGGCCAGGGCTATGATGGGCTCGTTGCCCCATTCACGTAGTTAAGGAGCACTGCCCTAAATTTGTGAGCGCTGGCTGAAGCTAAGGGGCCGGGTGATGGGGAAGGGGTTGGGAGAAAACACCCATCGCCTCTCCTCTGCGTGAGTCCCCTCTGGCTGGGGTGGGCAGGAATGCACCTGCATCACTTGCATGGGGACAGCTGGAGGGGCTGGCTGTGTTTGGGATGGGGCCGCTTGCACTGTGTGCACCCTGCTTGATGGTGCTGAGCTCTTTATCCCGTCCACACCCCAGAGGTGGTGGTGGGTGGCCTGCAGATCAGGATCTGCCCTGAGTAGAGAGTGTGGACACAATGATAAAAAGAATTAATCACTGAGAGGCAGTCAGGTGGACGTGGGTGGTCACATGGGGGGCAAAAAGCACTGGAAAGAAGCCAGGTTGTACTCAGGTGGTCCAAGCTCCCCGTTGTCCCTGCTCTCAGTAGCTGGCTTAGATCTTAACAGGCTTCTAGGGGCACCTACTGCTCTCCCCATTTGGAACGTCTGGTGACTTTGACAGCTTTAGTGTGTCTGAATGTGGCCTTATGAAAATGATAAAGGCTGTGAACGTAGCTGGGAACTGATGCACCGAGGGAGGCCTTGGGATCTTTCATCTTCTGCGCCATGAGGTCCTGACGGACAGGATGTCGGACATCTCCCCTTGTGATGGCTTTTGTTTGTGAAAGCTTAGCTCTGCCTTTAGCACAGTGAGTAGCGGAAGAGCAGGAGCTTAGTCTTTGGCAAAGCGACTTCATCTGACGGGAGCACAGGCTGGTGACTGCGGTGAGCAGGAGCGTTGGGGCTCTCTGTGTGCCTGCCGGAGCCAGGAGAGGTACCAGGGTTCCTCTGGGGACAGAGGCACTGAGTATCAGTTCCCAAATGTGCTCGCTTAAAGCACAGTGCTGCTGATTTCAGGTGTGGCAGGAAAGGAGGTAAGCCAAAACAGTTCTACAGTGCTTCGGTGCCGGTGAGCATGTCCTGGCACGGAAGGTTGTGTCCAGCACCCTGGTTTTCAACTGCATCATGCAGCGGGAGAGAGCAATGTGCTTAGGGCTTCTGGATCAGGAAATCTGTGTGCATCAGCGTGGTCTGAAATGGCTATAATGAGATCTTCCCCTCCCACAGAGACCGAAGGAGATCTTGGCATTGGACTTGTGCTCACAGGCAGCCTTCTACCAGCATCTCGTTCTGTGTCTAACCAGCCTTGCCAGGCTCCCACGGCTGGGCAAGACGCAGAGGCCCTGGCCCCATGGCTCCCTCTCCCTCTCCTGGTCCCTGGACTGTTCTTTGAGTTTCTAGCGGTGCATCTGAGCGGTGTTGGCAAGGTCAGAGCTGCAAAAGGGGGAGTTGGAACTGAAGTGGGCAGGCAGGGCAGGGTAACCTTTTCTGACACCTTGGTGCTGATCTGAAGGTTCCCCTCCTGCAGTCCCAGTTCTTGGTGCCAAGCCTGAAGAGCTAAGCCCAGTGCCTATCAGGAGTCGGTCAAATACTTTTCCAGCCTGCCCTGCTGTGACGGGGTGATCTGGTCGTGTAAGGACTTGGAAAAGTTCATTTGTAAGGAACTGACAGCAAGTTCAAGTGGAAAGCTGCAGGGAGGAGGTCATAGCCCTGAGCAGAACGGATGGCAGCTCTGGGACTAGGCTCTAGGTCTCACGCACTGGATTTGGCTGTGCAGATCAGCACAGCTGCCTCCAGGTCACCGTTGATCTCTTCTGGGTTCCCTGGTGAACAGTCAGCAGAATTTGGGGAGGAGCATGGGGGGGACTTGAGGAGCTGGGTGCTGAGCAAGGAGCGGTGAGAGGAGGGCAGAGCCAAGCAGCTGCAGCTCCCTGGGGAGCTGGTGAGTGCGGTGGGTGCCCCTGGGTTTGCTCGGATGTTCCCACGGGCAGAGTTCACCCTGTCTCAGCACGGTGCAGATCTCTGAGCTCCAGGGGAAACTCCAGACTACGAAGAGCAGTTCAGAGGCTGGGACGGACAGCGGTCTACACGACAAAGAGTCCGCAGCTCCGCTTGGTGTCACGACTGTCTCGCGAGGTGAATATCGCTTTGTAACGGAAGAGATGGAAGGGCTCTTCAGGCTGGTTTTTCTTTTGGTCTCTGAGAACAACACTCCAAGGTCTGAACCGCTGAATCTTTGCACAGCGTTCAAGAATAAAATTCCTTTGTATTCAGGAATGGCTCCTGGAATTTTTTTAAGTATGTGAGTGCCAATAAGTGATTCCTTGACCTTCCAAACAAATGAGGTTAGAAAATAATGCAAATACAGTAATACTGCTCTCTAGTCTAATGACTCGCGGAAATGTTGGTGAACGCAGCTGCACGGCACGCCGTCAGGGCCCAGGTGCTTTTGCACTTGCTCAGAGCTGTGGTAGGTGAAGACGCAGAGCGATGTCCTAACGCCAGCTTTACACTGTGATGTGTTTACCCTCTGGTACCCCAGGCAGGGCGGTCCCCGTTTGGCCAAGTGCGTATGTCAGTCTGTGAGCACTGCGCTGTGGAAACCGGCGCTCCTGATGGCAGGTGGAGCTTTTGCCAGGTCTGGGGGAAATCTTCGACCTTTGCGACACGTCCTCCTTTGCTGCTCGCAAAATGTTTAGCGTGCAGCACCCAGAGATTGCTGGTCACCCATCCCTCCTGTTCTCGCCTTTCAGTGATGTGTGGTGCCAGATGAATACTGGTTCCAATATTTCATTAGGTGAAGGGACACCTGAGGGCTCTGAAGATGGAGTCAGGGATCCTGCACGCAGATATTGTCTGGGGAGGTGGGAGACCTGGAGCAGAAAAGGTGCCATTAATTCAGGAGGATTTATTGGGCTGCTCCTGCCCCAAACCCGGCCACCCAGAGTTAGGATATGTTCCCTGTTAGGAGTGAGTTGTGTTGAAGTTTGCACTGTGCCTCTTGCTTGGTGGCAGTGTTTGTGCCTCTGTTATGGACCTGGGTTTATTGTTCGGTGTCTCACAAGTGGGAACTGTGGAGACATCTCAAAACAGGGCGACTGACTTACATTGCCCTTCCCTTCCCCTGGATTTTTCCAGAGGAGCATACATAGGTGACGTGTCTCTCCTTCCCATTTTGTGTTTCTCTGGAAAAAGAGAATTCAGGGAGTTTCAGGTGAACTCCCTCCTTCTGCGAACTCGTATGTCTCCTTTTATTACCATCTGCACAGGGAAAATGCTGCTTCTGTGGTGCACACACACGCACCTGAGGTAACACTTCTGAACGGAGAGCAGCGAGGGAATTGATTAATGAAATGCATCTCTGGCTTTGATTTGTTTTGTGGGTTGGGCAGAAGCACTTGCTCCATTAGCATTCAGCTGGTGCAAACAAGGATTGTAAAGGCCTTTTTTTAATCCCTGCCGCTGAATACAGTAGTCTGTCCAAGGCTGTTTACATGTAGAAGGAGTTATTCTTTGTGCTGATTGCCCTGGGCACTGCTCAGTACCGAGCAGTAGAAGAAAACCTG
>Ga0181612_129810_pt1 | contig 12857 bp, 3 predicted proteins | sample HoacroProtozoa21_FD_119630 | JGI IMG/M metagenome (GOLD analysis project Ga0181612, IMG submission 119630) | Hoatzin crop microbial communities from Cojedes, Venezuel. Combined Assembly of Gp0051906, Gp0051904, Gp0051908 | reverse complement strand
TGTTGAGCTTCTCATCCGCCAGTACCCCCAAGTCCTTCTCCTCAGGGCTGCTCTCGAGCCACTCTCCACCCAGCCTGTACTTGTGTTTGGGATTGCCCTGACCCTCGTGCAGGACCTTACACTTGGCCTTGTTGAACTTCTTGCGGTTCACGCATGCCCACCTCTCCAGCCTGTCAAGGTCCCTCTGAATGGCATCCCTTCCCTCCAGCGTGTCAACCACACCACACAACTTGGTGTCATCGGCAAACTTGCTGAGGGTGCACTCAGTCCCACTGTCTGTTCTGTTTTTTCAAGTAATGACAGATCTTTACTCACAGTTTACGTGGACAGATTGTATAGCAGATTGTGGTATGATGAGTTTATTGCAAGCTCCCCAAACGTATCTTAGCCAGATTTAATATGGAATTGTTTTCTGAAACACAGACAGCGCAGAATTATTATGGATGTTTTGGTTTTTTTCAACTGAAACTTGCTTGCCTCGTTGAAGAGAGCTAGGATTCAAGCTCTTCTTAGCAATGCTGGTAGAAGAGGTTTTGATTTTTTTGTTTTTCCCAAAAAACAACCTTACCATTATAATAACGAATGTTTTACTGATGCTAATAGAGGATAAAATACTAATTTTAGTGCAGCCTGAGGTTACTGTGATATATTCAGTAATGTCATCTATTTCGTTTGAAAGATGTGTGATGTAGTACTAGAAAACAAGTTTGAACAACAAAGAAGTGTTACTGTTGGAAGGCTTGAGACTGAAATAGCTCGATTGGAGGTATGTCAGAGGAAGCATTAGATCCTCAAGCTAGTGGCCTCCGTGTGAAACATTTGGTATAATACTGCATGTTGTTATAGTTATTAAAATTCCCTGTCTGATTCTGTTCCCAAAATGATTATATTCTCAATATTTGCAAGGCAAGTTTCATGTCACGTTACAATTTTTTTTTACTTTTTATTTTCTCAATAAAGAAAAGGTGAGCCTCTGAGGTTCCTGCATTGAACCCTTCCAGGAGCGTAATTTCTAGAGCTGGAAGGGATGCTCTGTGGGCTTGTGCTCTCTGCTAATACCAGCTAAGATCTGTGTCAAGACTCTTGTCCTCCCTTCACCACACACACTGCAACTGCACTTTGATTAAAGTAATACTATCAAGTTGAAGTTTAATTTGCTCTATGCTACTTATATGTATTTAAAATTGTGAGTGAGCTCCACACGTACATGTCAGTGATATGGTGAAGAAGGTAGAAAGAAGAGCTGTGATGCTGATTAGAGGAGGCTGAGTAGAGTTTTTCATAGGGTTAATGCTTTCCAAATTGGAGGATATGAGATTGAAAGTGAAGGGCATACTCCTTGTTGAAGGAAGGTGGTGGAGTGGTCCTAATGCAGAATCTCATTAAAGCAACTGTCAGGATTCCTCTATTTTGCCATCACCTCCGCTATTCTGTAAGAGTTAGCTGTCGTTTTGAGTGAGCATACTGCCAAAGAGGCATTTACAAATAAATGAAAAATGTCACAATTGATTTTGCTCCTTTCAGAGTACTCTGTGTCAGCTTTGTCACAAACCCTTTGTTATTCTCTTTTTCAGATCTCTTGTCTGGACGTTGGAAATAACTTTGGATGGTTCTGGGCTTCTTTCTGTTGACCCAGGGTGAGCTTCCCAGATTATGACTTTTTATTAACATTTGTGTAACAGTTAAGTAATACTGACTTTTCAGTGCTTGTGAAGGATGAAGTGCTAGAAATTCTTACCAATTACTTGATGAATTTATATGAAAGCTGCATAATACAATCCACACTTGAGAATGCTACCAACATAATGGAGTTACTTGGTTTCTTTTATATAAGTATTTGTGAATTATGGTAATTACTTTGCAAATGTTGCATGCAGCAGTGCTAGCCACATAAAATATATATAGCTGTGGTTTTTATTTGTTTCTAAAGAATATGTACTTCTAAATTCATAGTGCTCTTTTCTTTGGTATTTATAATTTTTCATTCTCTTTCCATGTACGTTATATGGTTATTATAATGCATATTGCTGCTTGTAAACGTATAGAAAGGTAAGCTGTTTTTCTTATGTATTTGCTGGCTGGGTAAGTGAACCTAATGGGCAATATCAGTAAACCCATTTTAATGCAGAAGTGTTAGCATGAGAATGGATATCTGTTGGAATTTCATTATAAGAAATACGTGAGATGGTTTAGATACAGTGAAGTATCTAAACTACTATCACTTCCAATGAAAAAAGTCTTTGTTATTTTCTCCTTGAATTTCAGTTTTGCGATAACAATCAAAAATACATGGAGTGTTTTACTACACTGCTGCGAAAGAGAACTTGATTAACACATACAGAAATGCCCATGATCCTTTAAATAGGAGTTGAAGGTTTTTAATGACAGATCTGGTGCTACACTTATGAGAAATTCTTGTCCTTTTTTCATTTTCTGTGATGTCCAAGAAGTGTAACCTGCAAAAATTAGTAAGAAAAGAGTCTGCTGCTTTCCGCTAGCTTCAAGAAGCAAATTTGGACTGTATAAAAAGAGTTGTTTTGTGATGTTTTATGTGAGTATTTCTGAAGGGATTCTTCAGCAAAAATTCACACACATTTTGTAATCTGCCAAATAGCACAAAGTCTATTTCGGTGCACGTTGGTTTTTTTCATAGCATATTTTAAAAAGTTGCTGCGTTTTATCACTATTGCTACTAACAGATTTTTAAAAACAGAGGAAGTGAAGAAAATCACATTGCTGTTATTTTTGTGCTGTGGAAACTCCTAGGAAATCCAGGAAGGATTTGGTCTCTTTAATGGAAAACAAGAACAGTTTACAATGTCACCTGCCCTATATACAGATTTCTTTTCTATTCCTCTTTTGTCTGGGATTGTAGTGTAGCTTGATTTGCTCTACTTTTAACACAGCAGAAATGTCTTTGCATTAGAGTATGCATATTTGTCAGCTGTTTGATCATTTTTAATGTGTTAAATTCACAGCCAGATTTCAGAGTTCTGAAATGTGTTGAATTTGTTTTAGTATTGAAAAGAACTGTTAACTTTCAGGAAAGTTTAGAATTTTTTTTTTTTTGTTCTTTTAACTAGAAATTAAAACTTGTTCACTAAAGCTACCAAAGAACACCTGTACCTTGTCCTTTGGACGCTCTCTTTTGTTTACGTGTTGGTATAAACATTGGGACAACGCTCTCTAAGGCAGTCGCTAATCCTGTGTTATCAGCAGTGGGCTACCCAACCTTGCTTTACTTCTGTTTGTATCAGAAGAAAATCGGAGATGTGAATCTAGTACAAAGATGGAAAATGAGTTCTGGCTCTGTGAAAACTGATGATGTAATTTCAATAAATAAACCTGGCAGTTCAAGTCTGGTGTATTTATGTAATGAATTATTGTTGTTACGGTAAACAAAGAGGGAAGACAGGAAACTTAGATGAAAATGAAGTAGAATTCAACCTTGTGAGCTCTGTGCATCCCCCAAACTCCACTCCCCGCATTTGATTTTAACAATACAGTAAATCGTTTTGAGATAAATCTAAACGGAAGCCTGTAGTATTTCAAATCTGAACGGGGCATGAACTTACGAGTGAAGCAGTGCTGCAGAAGGAAATCTAGAACACTTCCCTGATGCCTTGAAACAAAGCAAGATATTGGCTAAATGTAACTTGGCAGATTTGCAGAAGCTTAGACTTTTGATCACCAAATCTCTGTGTATAAACATGATATTTAGTTTCATAAGGTTAGTGACATTGATTTGTCCCAGCTCCTTCTATAGGGCTGGGCGCACTCTGATGCATCATTACGTATATGCAAATCTCTGTGCACCAGGTGATTGCATGTATGAGAGTTACTTCCATATATTAGTCTGAATCATAAGATTTCTCTCAACTCCTGGATGTCCCTGCAAGCAACAGATTAAATGTACTGATTGGCAAAGTTACCATGAGTTAGAGTATAACTTTAATGGGAGGTTGTCTAAGATCTCCATCCATGAAATAGCAAACACAGAACAGTAAAAAAAAAGAAAGTGAAACATGTGACCACCACTGCTTATTGTAGATCGACTAAGGAGCTTGCAAGTAGGGAATGAGCCTAGGAAAAGCCTCAGGGAAACACAGACCATTCGCTCCACTGAGAACCCTTCCTGGTAGTGGGCAGAGACAGTGCTGCGCTGCTAATACAGGTTTGCAGTAAACTTAGTTTCAACCAGGGAATTGAACTGAGAGCTCTATCTTTCTGAATCAGTTTCTGTTCTTAAACTGTAAATAAAAATGTTAAAACTACTAAAATTTCACTTTAACTGATTGTGGTTGTTCTCCCCCGCCCCGTAATTAGACTTCGTTATTCATGATGAGAGTAATTTATTTGTTTGGATCCTGAACGAAGAATATTCCTGCCAACCCTTTTTCATATGCAAATATCTCTCTTCCTATTTTAATTAATAAAGGTACTGTATTTCTAGGTCATGGGGACTTGCTGATCTCGTATTTCAGCAAGATGAATCACAGACCTTTCCCTATCCCCAAATACATGACTTTTCATGGCATAAGATGGCTTTTCAATATATAAAGAAAAAGTAATTGAAGAGGGGGGGAAGTAAGGGAGGGTAGTCTGGTCAAGTGGGGAAAGATAAGATTTGGGGGAGTTATCATTCATAAGTTTGTCAATTAAGTTGTTAGAATTTCTATTTTGGAAGATCCATTTTAAAATCCTGAAGATCCTTTCTCATTAAAATCAGGCCAGTTTCTAGCACCTCTTCTGATTTGCACTGTGTTATTCCTTGAGTATCCGTATTATTCCAGTGACTTCAGGGAGATCACACACAGAATAAAGAAACTGTCCCTCTCCTCTTGTGTATCTGAGGCTCTGCTCTGTGCTGCTGCTGACTTTTAGCTGTTATAAAACATTATTACCTAACTGGTTTGCTCTGAACTGTTTTGTGTAGGTGGTTTACAAATAGCATTGCTTCAAGTAGTGTAATAGAACTTGTAGCAGAAAGGACATGTGAAGAAGACGTGCCCACAAGACAATGCTAACAAACAATTTGCAGGTCCTCTTTGCCATGGCTGGATGAGTTGTTTTAGGTAATTTGTTATTCAAGCAGGAATAATGAGGTGAAATGCATTTTACTCATTTTCGTTGTGGCATGGTGGTCAAGCCTGAACCACTTAATTTTAGGAGGTTGAACAGGGCAAAGGAAATGGCTAATCACTTGCTTAACTGATCATTCTCTCACAGTTGCCTCTAGCTGTAATGTGTTAATGATGGTCAGAGAGATTAACCGTGAGAAAATCTCCCAAACTGTACAGGAAAATACCATGAAGTAGCTTAATGGTGAAATAGTTTAACTGCTGCTTAATCAGCAGAGCAAAGGCAGGGGAGGAAGCTCACATGCTGACCCCTAGGTTCCAAAAGAGTCTTTAGTCCAAACAGTGACTCGAATGCATGTAGCGTGATCAGCTATGCATAGTATATTTGAGAGCGGAGGGAAGTGTCTTTGACTACATTTCCTCAAGTCATTATTTTAGCAAGAACGTCTTGGGAATAGTTTCAATGCTCAAAAGCGTTAGTAGGACCTAATGCATTTTAATTTTTTTCCTTATGAAATTATAGTATTTGTTTAAGCAACAAATAATGATTATTGCAGCTGGGTTTTTTTTTTTAATTTACGAGAATAAAATTGTTTGAAATTCCAGAATGGGTTCCCGAGTACATATGCCTGCATATAGATTTGAATCACTGTAAGAAAATCAATGAATTGCCATTGAGTTAATAGCATTGACTCTACTTGATAAGCATGTCCTTGGGCTCCTTTGAAAATTACAGCTGTGATTAATGATGGCTGAACACAACTCCTGCGACTCTTCTGTAGCTCTAGAAACAGTTTATGCAAACTTGTCCTTGATTCCAGTGGTCTTCAGTAGAGCCAAGATTTCATACAATGTTTTCATATAAAGGAAGCAAATAGAGCCTTCGATCCCCCGTCATCTGTTGTTAGGGGTATGCCATTATTTTCCACCGTTTTGGGGAAGAATCTGGCTCAATGTTCTCAAATTAAGTATAGAGACATAATTAAGATTTTTAGCATTTGTAAAAACTTGACTTGCATGCAGGAGGTAGATCATGACAGCCTGCTATGCCATACTAAAATGACACATAAATAGAGCAATGTTTTCATCAAGAGAAATGTGTTGCTGTTTAAAGTTGATTCTCTCTGTAGGGTGCCATAAAGTAATTGGAAGACCATAACATAATACTTCAGTATTGCGTGTTTATTCCGTAGGGGAATGGATTAATCTTTTCTGACTGCAATAGTGTACAACTGACCATGAAAATACTATAGAACTGTAAAACAATCTATAAAACAAAATATAGTTTTTCTAGACTAGCATATTTATTTTCCAAAACTCCTAAAAAGCTCATACTTCCAGTGATTTATGCTTGCAGCAAACTGGAAGTGAAAGTATTTGTCTTAAAATTAAAAATCGACATGTAATACTGTGTACCTTGCCTTGAAGAAACTACATGTAGAACATTTGTTCTCCGTGAGGACTGGAGATAGTTAGAAAGTCTGTGGCAACAAAAGAAGAATCTCTTCCGTTACAGATGATGGTGACTTTTTGCAGCTAGCATAAGCTAATACAGCGATAGCTGCATACTGTAAATTTAAAGGAGGAGGTCTTTGAGTGGTGTTTTTCCCAGCAGTGAATGGAGAGCTGGATTCATCTAGTTGAGACAGTATTAGAAATGAGCCTTGATTGGGGCTTTCTTGGATATGTATTTTTTTTTAAATTTAGTGACCAGTGCTCTAAGCATGAATTTGTAATAGAGGATTGTGTTGACTGGAAGGGGGCGGAAGCTGCCCATGGGCAGCTCTCACGAAGGAAGACTGGAAATATTATTCAGTGAGTTTGAACAGAAGAGGTTCCGTGTGCAAGCCCTCTGCTCGTAGCAGGAGTTCTGAAACCCACAAGGACATTATTTTACTGTCTTTATTGTGCCCGTGTAGGACACCTTTCTGATCGTGCTATGAAGTGTATCACACTTGAAAGGTTCTTTCCAGCATACCAGACTTGTGTGTTTCTGCTGTGCTTCGGTTTGTACTCAGCATTTTAATTAATTTAGACATTAACCCTTCCTTTACTAGTACTTTCAGCAGCAGTGGTAGAAGTAAGTTGTTAACAAGGGCCTTGCTAGTCAGGTCCCAAAATAAGGCCCTTTTCTTGAAGAATAAAGTAGATCTCAAGGTCTAGTTTGCTACAGCAAAGGCTTTAGGAATGTCCAACAAAAATTTAGAAGTGAAATTAAGGAAACATTGGATTAAGACCAGCTGTGACTACCTTGCTCCATGATCTTGTAGGGGGTTACTTGCCTTTAGCACAGAGTAAAGGGCAGGAGTGGCTCCATTCATGCAAATTAGAGCTAATGACCCTGCTGTGTGACACTGCAGTCAGCCTTTGGTTTCAAGCAAGGCAGTGTAATTGCTATTTGTTCATTGATAAATATCCAGAGTAATATGCCAAACAATTTTTCAAAACGGCCAAGCTAGGTATGATTGTTATTTCTCACATGAATAATGAAAAATTAAAGAAAATATGGAAGCTTAAATAGATACCGTAGCTCAAGGAAGAGGTGTAATATTTAGCAGCCTCATGGCATTGTCAGTATACTTAATTATTCTTTGAGACTATGCTGTTCTAAATATAGCACATCTGAGTTCAAAAGTGAGTGTTTCCTATACCATAAGCCCTATGATGGCGATAATCTTCTTGGAAGAGTTTTGAAATTTGTTTTAACGGAAGCAGGATCAAGCACAAATGTTACGTTAGCAAGAATGACGTTTAAGAGTGATCAAAAATAATGACCAGTAATCAGTAAATTGAGCTGTTCAAGCTGCTTGGTAAAGAGACTCCTTTATGTAACTTATTGTCACCTCTGTAGATTTGGTGGGTTTTTTTTTTATTAGAATATGGCTATACCTGTATGAATAAACCATCCTCATCCTGGTGATGTCGATGACAAAGCTCTGATGGATTTCAGCAACGTTATGAATCTATCTGGTGGAGATTCAGTTTATGTGTAGAGATACAGTACTGCTCAAAGCAAAATATTTCACAGTCCTAGTATGAACACTTTCATTGCTCTAAGGCATCTCAGTGCATTATGGAAAAGAGCTCATCTCCACTGAGGTAAATATTTTGCAGGGGTTTTATTTGCCGAAAAGCTAAAGCCGTAACCAAGAAATGATGACCCAGTTTTTGATTAAAAAACCAAATCACTCCAGCTCCTCTCCCCCAACAAAACACCTGCACAGCAGATAAATAATATTGTAATATAGGTAACTGAGGTTTCACCTTCAACAAAGAGGATATCCAGTATGTGAGGCTTGCAGAAAATTGAACTTAAAAGCCTGCGGTTTCAGTGCATTGTTTAGAGACAGGGTTGAGCGACGTGAAAGTGGGCAGGTCTAGCTTTTTGGGAAGCTTCTGCTTGAGGGTTAAGTATTCCGGTTGTTTTCACCTCTGCTCCTCCAAGTCCACTTGTGCCTTCTATCAAAACCAGCTATGCCTGCTGTCGTCTTAAAACACAGTGATACTGGGAGTCACTGACTTGGTACTGCAGGCCTTATGGATTTTCTGAGAGTTCACTGAGTAACATTTATTACAAGCTTTATATTAACAGTTATGTTTATAGACTTTCTCAGATTAATAGGATGCTTTATCCTAGATGGGAGTATCACGGTTTTGGTCAACAGCAGTATGATGAATATCTTTCAGAAATGATAGATTTGGTTTTGGAAATACCATTTCATGAGCTCAGTTTACCTCCTCTTAGAGACATTTTTGTTGGCGCATCACTGTAGAACTTTAAAACATAAGATGACACTTCTCTGCATTCTTCCATTTACAAAGTGCTGTGCCAAAAATAAGTAAATGTGCTTTTTTTCTTCTACAGCGTAAGTAATAAACACCTTCCATTCCTTTGTGGACCTCCTAAAACTTACTCAATCCATTTTCTTTGCTTTTCTACTTCTATGCTCACTTCTTCCGTTATCCATTAGTTCCCTTCCTCTTAACACGCACACAAAAAATCTGCCTCGTAGATCTGCATTGAGACACGCTGAGTAGAGATGAAGGAAATGGTGGGGGCAGGACTGAAGTGGCTAGCAGAGGCAGAGCAGAAAACAGGGGATGCGGCCCCTGGCATTTTAGTTTTGAATAGTTTGGTGGTTCTGCAATGTTTATAAGAAGTGTGAGGGCCTTGTTTTGTAGCATTAATAGAGACTTAGTTCCTTCAACGAAATGTGAGAAGCCTGCTATCTTTCTTATTTCAAGTGTTTTTCATTCATGTTTTTCCTATACCTTAGAATCAGCTGAAGCTTGATAAGTGCAGCTATTCTTATGACTTGTCCTCAAGCTATACCTCAGATTTTTCTTTCACCTCCCTTTGCGATAAGAAATATCTGTTCAAATGTTTTTATACTTTCTTTATGATAGGCATTTCAGATACCTACTGCTGCATAAATAAAACCGCCTTCCTACCTTAAGGAACCTGGGATGTTTTTTTGTTTGTTTTTCAAAATCTGTTTCAGTACAGAATGTAGTTGGTTGTCATAGTAAAGAAGATGACCTGGCATTGAAATGAGAACATAATTAAAATTATTTTTACTTTTCTTGGGACTTGGAACAAGCTGTTACTTAAACCTTTTTGTAGAGGTGTTACACCTAACAAGTTCTCTTGAGAGAGATGGCGGCAAAGCAGCTAAGCTATCAACAAAATACCGAATGGCTGCGTTCCCTGGGGTTTGCTTAAATTTGAAAGTAGATAGGAACTGTGAAGAAATATAATGCAATCTGGTAAAGAAGCTGCAGCATAACTCCAGTGGCCTCAGACACAGTAATGTACCAGTATAAAAATCTCATATTAACCTGGAATATAGGTAACATCATAAACAACTCTAAAGCTGCTTAGCTTACATTTGTCTGTAATGCATCATCTTCAATGTCTTGTGATGCTGAGAGCAGTTTATGCTATAAACTCTACAGAATGGAAACCAGATCCTTTTACCTGCTGTGGAAAGGGCCCTGTGAGCCTTTTCTGGGCTGTCTGTCTTAGGTTATGACATGCTAAATGCAAAATGACCACTGAGCTGAAACAGCAGTCAAATGGTGTTATGTTCTTGGTCTTAATTTTATGGGAGGTTGAGGTTCACTAAGCCACTGAAGCCACTCGTGGTCTGAGGTTTGCTTTCCCTGCCCGCGTGCATGTACGTGTGTACATGATGGAGTCATACTACTGGCCTTCTAGGGTGTGAAGCAAGGGGAGGGGGAAATAGTAATTCTTGGGTGTTTCAGATGTTTCCTATTCCTTTTTTGCTTATTAATCTGTGCAGTATATGCTTTATTGTAATCCTTTCCCAGAATTTGTCAACGCCTTCCGATACAGGATCAGTAGTAAAGGCTATGCAGAGTCACAGCCCTTCTCTTTCTACTTCTGAAACTTAGATTGAAATGTAGCAATTCTTTTGTCTGTTGTTTTGAGGAGGAGCTTGATACAAGGTTCATGGTGAAAAGTGTGCTTGAATTTGAGGAAATAGATGTTTTACAAAAAGTGGTGTTTTACCTGATTACTTTTGCCGGCTTTCAGTGGATTCTGGAAGATGATACCCTAAGCAGATCCTCTTAATGAAGAAAGCAAGCAGCTCTTCATCGAATTATCCAGAGACCTCAATCTGTGTTATTGTATTGCATTCTCAAAAAGGAGCACAGTGATACAGATTTGGACAACAGCTTTGAAGCAGCATGGGACAGATCTGTTGATTATTGCTGTATGCAGCTGTACGTCATGCTCGCTTACTGAGCGGTACACAGTGCTCGGAGTGCTCTGACAGGATGGCAGAGCATCAGGGAGAGCCTGCTCAGCACGGCTCTGAGAAACCTAGCCTCACCGTATTTCTGCTCGGAGTTAGTGAGCGACAGAGCAAATTTGGTTTGGAAGTCAGGATGGCATGATTTTGTGGCCCTCTGCCTCAGGGGTGTGCTAAGGCAGCGGCGTGGGAGTAGCGTGAGCTGATGCGACGCTGGTTCCTGGGCAGGGCTGGCTCACAGCTGCCTGGCTCAGAGCGCAGCCTCGAGAGCAGGGTTCTTGCAGCTGCCTGGGTCGTCTTGCCAGGAGTGAGTGAGTGGATGGGTTACTGTTTGACTTTCAGTAAGAGCAAAGCTTCCAAGGACCCAAATTGCAGTGTTATCTAGGCGCCTAGTGCCATTTTTCAGAATTGTTAACATGCTTAAATACTAAACTTCCATTGAACAACCTGATTGTTGTAAACCTTTGGAGCTAGGTAGCAGACCACTCTACAAGTTTTGGGGAAACGCCATTGAATATCTTTCTCCACTCTTGTACATTCACACACATTTGAAAATCTGGGATCAGGTTATTGGTGTCTTACCTGTTGAAGAATTGTGAGAGTTTTAACTTGCAAGAATAGGTCTGCATTACCTAGTGTCCACAAAGTCACAGAGTCACAGAATGGTAGGGGTTGGAAGGGACCTCTGTGGGTCATCTAGTCCAACCTTCAAAGCTTGAAGTTCTGATTGAACTGTAGAATTCCTTCAGAAAACGGATTTTTTTTTTCTTTAGTATTTATTACAATTATTTTTTTTATAAAGTATTAAGCACATTTTCTTTTGACTTCTAGACTTCCTGGTGTTTTCATTGGAGCATTGTGAAGGGGTTACAGAACATCCCACACTGACGTGCTGATCGCAGTGTTGGAGTTCATACACAGGGCTGCACATACATGCAGTAGGGATCCTACCACAAACAAGGAATTCTGGCTTGTCAGAAAAGGTGTATCTACAACTTAGTTTGAAGTGCCTTTGTGATCTGGGGACCTGTGCTGGTTAGGTATCTTCTGTGGTAGTCTGTACGTGTGTATATGCAAGAATGGGATGCTGCCAGATGCTTTGCTGTGTTAAATATTTAGGTTATCAGATACACCTTTATAAAATAGTGTGTTATTGGTCTTGGCTCAAGAAATTACAGGCAAAGGGCTACAAAGCTGTCTTCACAGGTCTATGGCCTCCTTGAAAACAGGATTTCATAATTACTTAATGTGCATGCGTGTGTGGTGGTGTCCAATTATTATCTGATAATAATGTTTGTTAAAAAAAACCCTACAAAACAAAACAAAAAGCAACCATAATGAAACAGTTCTAACATCTGAGGAAAATACAGAGCATGATGAGTATCAGTGTAAAAGATAATGTTGCATGCAGGTTCCAGTCAGTTTAAATTGTCTGGCTTTTGTAACTATTCAAAACTGAAGTTGTCTTGAAGGCATTAAGGTACATCGTTTTTCACCAAGCACATGAAAGAAATAGTGAATGAGTGCAACAAGGAGCTCGGGTAACTTAAATACAAAAATGTTGCCTCTTCTGGCAATCGAGGCATGTAGATTTGGTAGGAGCTCAGGGGCAGACAGTGAGCAGGCTTGCCTGTGTTCAGTTGCAGCTTTCTTTCCAGCCAGCACAATAATAATTTGTAAGTTTACAGGAATAATTTTTCTTAAGGCTGTTGGTTGTTCTTACCTAGTGTCTCCTGATCAAAAAGGGGTAAGCCGGAGTCAGTAGTATTATTGGTTTAATTGTTTAGTCTGGAGAAGAGAAGGCTGAGGGGGAGACCTTATTGCCCTCTACAACTACCTGAAAAGAGGTTGTAGTGAGGCGGGTGGTGGTCTCTTCTCCCAAGTAACTAGCGACAGGACAAGTTCTGTCAGGGGAGGTTTACACTGGATGTTAGTAAAAATTTCTTTATTGAAACAGTGGCCAGGCATTGGAACAGGCTGCCCAGGGAGGTGGTGGAGT
>Ga0181612_155866_pt1 | contig 12858 bp, 7 predicted proteins | sample HoacroProtozoa21_FD_119630 | JGI IMG/M metagenome (GOLD analysis project Ga0181612, IMG submission 119630) | Hoatzin crop microbial communities from Cojedes, Venezuel. Combined Assembly of Gp0051906, Gp0051904, Gp0051908 | reverse complement strand
CCAGAAGGAGCAAAAGATGGACAAGTAGCATGATATATTTTTGTGTCTAATAGAATGTTTCACAGTTCCTCATGAAATGGCTGATTCAAGAATAGTATAATCCCACTGCACATTGCAGTGACTATACAGACTGTATTTCTGCTTCAGTACTAAATTTTTTCCTCATTGGCCATGCTTTTGAGAGAAGCTCATAGTGCTTCTTTTCATATCTTGAACTTTTTGCATACAGAAATTTTAAAACAAGAATAGAGGGTCAAAGAAATTTTATTTTGGTGAGACTTTCTAGTTTGTATACCTGCAAGAAAACTAGTGCTTGGAGAGATACTTGGAATTTTTGTATCAAGCCACGGAAATATAATTTCTGATTTCAGGAAAACCATCCAGACCGTATCTTCCTTCTTTCAATATTAGCAGTTCCTTTGTATACAAATAAACTTCATTTTTCTCAGCTTTGGAAAGATCCGGGGTTTAGGGAGTTTGTGGAGTGGACTCCAGGAATGATTTCTTCATGGAACAAGTTAATGCAAGGAGATTTTAAATTTCTGTACAAAATTCTGTCCCCTGAAAACCAGACAAAATACACAAGGGATCAAACTTAAGAAAAGCAGAAAATCCTATTCTGCTTTTAGGTTAACATTTGGACTATATTATTAAATATGCATGAACTCCCTGAATATAAATCATCTGCTGAAGGAAGGATGGCAAGTCAAAGTTCTGACTCTCATCTTCCACAATTTCTTTCCAGACAAAGTTTATAGGGAGAAGTAAAAACTTTTGTTAGCCTAAATGAAGTAGTTGAAAACAGCAGGCAAGATTTTTGGCATAGAAAACCTCTTGCAACAGCCATAAACTGAATATGCTGTGGAGAAATGTACATAGGAACTGGAAACTTGTGGACCTTTATCTCCAATTGCAGATTATTAAAAAGGCAGACAAACTGGCAAAACAGAAGCAAAGACAAGGCTTGGTCAGTGCAGAGGTAATTGCATGTGCTCCTCTGGTATCCCCCGAAAGAAATTAGTGCTCTCTGCTTCTGCTGGCCAGAAAAACATGTTGCTGCAAGAGTTAGTTTAGTGCAAGCAATCTTCCTGACATGCTTTCAGCTGCTGCCTTGGCTTTGAAATGTGGAACAATCGTGTTATGCTCAGATTAGGGGAGAAAATATATATAAATCAATTAATGATTAGTAGTTAGTAACATGTGCTTTCCTTTTGGAACAAAAGCACTCAGGAGTAGTGTGTCAGCAGAGGTTGTTTCCGATGCAGGTTTTAAGGTGAGATTATTTCATGTACAGAAAGATCGAACTTTAGAAATTCAGCAACTGAAAATGATTGGTAATATTTAGTAATTTTTGTATTATATTATAGTTCCAAAGCTTGGAAAGAAGGTGTTTTTTTCTGTTTCTTTCATGTCTGGTCCTGTGGATAAAGAAACTGTATAGAAACAATTACAGCTTTTTTTAGTTTTGCCATTGACTGCAGTGGAAGGAACATTGCGTCTTTTGACAGAGAATAGGCTTTAAATCTTGCAGGTGACCATATCAACAATTACCTTTCCAAATGGAAAAAATACAGCTTTTCTCGTGTAACAGAAACAACCATGGATTGTAGGCTATGTTTTATTTCTTTGATTCTAGATATCACACAAATTGAAGCCGACTTTAACAACTCCATCCGCTTTGCTTGTACTTCAATTATAAAGGAGACGCTTCCCTTTGTTAAGCTCCTGTCAATTGCTGTTTCTTTTTAAAAACAAAACAATCGGGGGAAAAACGGTTGATAGGCCACAAATACGTAGTCATCGAATTGCTAATGTAACTAATGTAAAAAGTATGTGAAGCTAAGAATATATGTTCATTTACTTCTTGATGTGGTTATAGATTGAAGAATAATTTGTTGACCTGCTTTTCCCAATGCCTCATTTTATAAAGATTATAAATAAATTGTGGCTGAGCATAGAAGTAAATTAAGTGTTCAGATGTGGTGACTTTAAAATGTATTTATGGAATTAACTTCGTCTTGATATATGTGTGCTGGTGTATTATGAAATGGTAGGCAGTTTGCCTCCCTATGCATTTGTCAGGAGATGACCTCTGATATTGTAAGTTTATTTCCTTCGCAAAATCCTCCTTTCTGCTGCTATGAGACCATCCATATCAAGTCTTAAAAAAGTTTTCATCTATATTTTCCTCCCTGTAAGGCCAGAGGAAAAAAGCATAGATTGTTGTACGTCCTTGTAATCTGTAGAGTCAATCTTTGGGGAAGCTAATGCTGGCTCCTGTCGTGCTGGTGGCTTTTGTGAAGGGGGATGCTTTTCGCTTATCAACAAGTTTGACAACAGGGATATATTCAGTATAAAATACCTTGATTTCCTGAAAGTTCAGTTTCAGTGAAACCAGAATATGTACGTGGTAGTAGACTGTTATTGTGACTTTACATGCCATGATATTTTGGAATACAGATTACACGAGGGACAGAGGTAACGAACACGTCCCTGCATAGACCCCCCAGCACTTCTCTCCAAAGGGGGGGGCTGCCACTTGCTGTTCTCTCACTTTAAGGAAAAAAGGAAGAAAGGACAGAGCGACTCCCTCCGCGGTGGCTGCCACTGCCTTCTGCTTGATCTGCCAGAGCTTGCTAGATTTGACGCCTGTGTCACTCTGAACTTGGGAACACGATTAATTGAAACTTTTAAAAAGAGATAGCAGCAATGTAAATAAATTTTACAGTAAGCTGTAATGGTTTTAATACCATGAATGTTGATAGTGTTTTTCTACAAAGTCTCAGGGCACTTTACAGCTGTGCTACTAAAACAGGAAAAGGCATAAAATATAGAAGCTGTGGGGGGAAAAAGGGACCCTAATCCTGTGTGACTCTGAAGTGTAGATCAGGGCCTTATTCATTGTTAACTTCTGGCTAAGCTTATAAATATATCTGCACACATAAAATAGTTATTGTTGCTTTTGTGGATGTGGGCTAGAACTTTAAAGCAAATTTCTTAGTCATTAACAATCTCTCTGTACTCAAGCTATTAAATAGACAGTGATTAATCATAAATGATTTAATAAATCTCAAATACAGAGCTTGAAAGAGGGCAATGCCCAGGAAATTGAAGCAGAAACAGGAGTCTGAATAACTATTTGCGTGGCATAAGTGTGTGTTACAGTGCGTCCGCTAAGGCTCCAGTTCTGCGGTGCCTAGTCATATATGTAATTTCATAGAGATTTTCTTCTGGACTCTAGTTAAAGATGTATTTTTATGCTGGCACGTGGCCACAGGGCCCTGGACACCTTTCTAGGCATAGCATGCAACAAACGCTGTCCATGCGTGTATCTGGTGAGAAGCTTTCTCTGGCCAATGCTGTGAAACATGACCGGTGTCTTTCCAGTATTCTACATGTAGGAGATGTTCGTATTCTCTTCACAGTCCTAGTAAAAACTCAACAATTTCCAAACCTTTTCCTCTCAGCTTCTCCCTTTCCATTCCACATCTGATCTAGCAAGTCCTGTGGTAGTGCCTGAACAGCTGATTTAGCTGCCTGCACAAGATCTATCCGCAGAATTTTTAATACGCACCAAGATTTTTACTTACTGTAACAGAGGCTTGATGGGATATGCTGGAATATTGATGGAAAAGGGATAAATCTTGTTCAGGAAGGTCAGGTAAAAAAAAAAGCGTTACTTTGAGCTCCATCATTTTGCAGCTGCAATCTTTGAAAAAGGAAGGAGGGAGACAGGCAAAAAAATTTAATAGATTCAAGAGATTAGAACCTTTCGGATCAGCTGGGGCTGCTGAACTTCAATCAAGGACAGCAAACAAATGGTCTCTAGTGATGTCTGAGCCATTATTCATCAGGTCTAACTAGCAGGAGGTGGATGAGATACCAAAAAACAGACAAAAACCAAATGCAGTGTCTGTCTTCAGAAATGAGGCAGCTCAGCCTCAACCCTCAACAAAAAAACCCAGGAAATAATTAAAATACTCATAAGCAACCCCAACATAGCAAGGAAATGCATAACTGCTAGTGTGTGTTTACTGAGAACACATCACATTGAATGAATCTAATGTCCTTATTGTAATAGAGTGGCATGTTTTGTGGACAGGCAAGAAGCTGTAGGTGCTAGATGGTGTGAGAACGTCGTTGAGGCCAGCCTGTTTTCATGGCATTCTTGCAAGCCGGGGAGGGAAATGCTGGACCTATGGCTGCTGGAGTGCAAGATGAGCTGTACTAATGTATTCAGAGTTATTATCAATAGTTCACTTCAAAATAGGGGAAAACTTGTCTTCAAAGCTGGAGGTAGGAGTTATACTGAGTCACAAGCCAAACAGTAAGTGACCAAGATCACACTGTTGTACAAAAGCAACAGAGAAAGTCAAGGCTTTGAGACACAGAGCTTGCTGTTTTCTCTTGCAAGTACAAGTAACTCTTGTGCTGGTAAAAGATTAGCTGAATATATAATGCTCAGTTTTGGGTACTGCACTGAGGATAGATACAGACCAGCGGCAGGAATCATCTGAGCCTTGTGAACAAGGTGTGTAAAGATTGAATGAGACAAACCAAAAGTAGTTTAGAGGGTGGAGGAAGGGAAAGCTGATGGGGGATACACAGCTTCTGAAAACTTTAAGGATCTTATAGGAAAGAAGGGTCTAAGCTGTTTTCTGTATTCCAGGTGGTAGGACAGATTGCAACAAGCATAAACTGCAGCAAAAAAGATTCACACTAGACGTTAGAAAAAAAAACAACAGCAAACTTTCTAATGATGCAGATAAAGCATCATTGGAATAAATTTTTCTGAGGTGGCTGTAAAGTGTCATCAGAGATCTTTAAGGACTGAATTAGACATACTTTTGTCAGGCATGACATAAGTATATTTGAGCCTTCCTTAAGGCAAGGAGATAGACACAATGACATTTGAGTCCATTCTTTCCTATTTTCCTTTGATTCTATTAATTACATTAGGAGATCATGGTGTACTAACATCATTTCGCTCACATTTTGCTGATGACTGGTAGCAAATCTTCCAATTTGTTGTACTATCCTGAGAGCTTGCATTGATATCTCTTCGCTAAAGCATTTAAAAAATGCAAAATGAATAAATAGTCTTTTAATGAAATGTATCCATGAAATGTAGGCCATTTCCTCTCAGAATCGAATTAAGCATTACAAGTGATCAATAACTAGATCTCTGTATCTACTGAAAAGCTCTGCTGTAAAGTTATACAAATAGTCTAGAGTAAGGGAATATGGCTGATATTTTATCATTATGACTCACAGAAAACGTCCAAAACCAGTTAGCTGTCTTAAAAGATTTGTGACTAGATAGATTGATCCTGTCTTTCAAGTGCAGGTTACTGGGTCAAATTTAGCTTAACCCTGAATTATGAGTAATGCCTCTACTACACGTTATCAGAGACCTCTGCAAAAACCAATCAATCCTGTTCAGATTTCTGTGAATCTGGCGAGTATTTATTATCACCTCTTTCAGAGAGTAACAAAAGCACTGAATCAAAATCTGCAAGAAATTAGGTGCCTAATCCAATATTTCAGCACTCAAGCAGCTTGACTTTAGATGCTGTGAGTGTTCTCCGCCTTGACTTTATTAATAGTCTTCTCCCAAACTGGGTTAAAACACCTAGGTGCGGGTATGTGTTAAAGGACTGCACTGCTCCTTGTACTGTCTACCCTATACAGACATAAAAATCCTTTCAGTCCATAATCGCATGGCACTGTTCATAAGTGTCAGTGCAACCTCTGGAAGCGAACATGCCTAAACAGGGAATCGAAGTGCACAATTTTCTTTGGCTTGTCAACAGTGGGCTCAGTCTGTCAGCTGGCACCGCTGTGGCATGAGATTCAGCTTTCTGATACACAAATGGGTCTGTACAAATGGATGTTTGAGTGGTCTGGTACATATGCCAAGCGTTAGTCCTCTACACAGGAATGCATTCATATTTATCATACATGGTATGTCGTATAAATTAAATTTGACATCTCTGTAATAAAAAACTTTTAAGAAAGATCAATCCACCTCTTCTAGTTTGGGGTAGACATTGTGTATTATAAATGGAAATATTTCTTATTTCAAAGCATTTTATTTAATCAGATTGAGCTTTAAAATGTTACTTCTTTCAGCCCTGTTGAAAGTAATTAGTTGTGAGTCTAAAACCTCATTCTGCTGTGGATACGATGTGATACTAATATTAAGCAATGTGACCAGTAGTGATAGATATTCATCCTTATTTTAGGTTATATATGCTTTTAGATTTTCAGACTCCTTTACTGCAGTATTGTCCAGATTTTAACATTTATGGAAAACTCACTGCCTTCTTCTTTAACCTTTAATTTTAGTGAGCCGTATGCTCCACTGTGTAAACTGGATCTGCTTCATCTACTGTTATTTACGTGTTTGTTTTTCACATTCCATTTCTTGCTGTCAAAGTGGCTGCTTACTGTGCTAAAGGGACCCTGTTTCAGTTCTTCCAGCTCCGTAATGCTTAGCCTTGTGTTCACATCCCTCGTTCTTTTTCTGAGAGGGGCACGTGAGGTCAGAGTGCCTTGGTGAGGAAGGTTGAGTGAAGAGCATTTGGCACAGACATCTGTGTCTGCTTCAGCTTTGTAAAACCCTTGTACACAATAACAGTGAACAGTTTAAAACTTCTGGACATGATTGCATTTTCCTTTAAAATAGCTCCAGATAACTTCATCTTCTCATCACCTTACTCCTCCTCTCACTCACCAGTGAACAGGGCACGAGCTCTCCAAATCCATTCTCACCCTGTGGAGAGCACCCCAGTTCGCTAAGTTTTCCAGACTTCTGTTCACTGTTTCCATCTGAACTACACAGTTGTCTTTTCAGTTGTTTAATGGTGTATACTAATGTGTTTTAAGCTACCTGATCATTAAGGACTGTCTATATTTTGCTACAGTGCTTCTCATTTTCATTTCTGTTTTGTCGCTGTTATAACTGGAAGCCTTAATTAACCATGTACTTCAGATGTGTTACCTGTTACCAAGGCAATATTGTCTTTAAATCTGAGGAGGTGGATTTGCTTTCTTTTTATCCCAAGTGCTTTATTCTGATTTCAGATCTGCACCTGCTTAGCAACAAAAAGACACGTGTTCAAGGGGCTAGTTGTAACCTTGGCTTAAAAGTAAAGCTGAGTCTCGATATGAGTGTCTTTAGAAAACATCAAAGCTCAACCTCTCAGCATTTAGCAGTAGCCCTATGTGTTATAATGACATTAGACTCCGGTGAGGTCTCTTTTTTTTTTTTTTTTTTCTTTAAAGTCTTTTATATTTTGAATACAAAGCAGTAGGGTAGGCCTTTGCATGGAGTAATCAAATAAAATTGTTATGATTTGTGATTAGTGGGGTGATATACAGGTATGTACTGCAGTATGTACTCTGTTAGAAATACCCATGTTCCTGCTATGCTTGAAGTCGCTGAAACCCACAACATATTTTGCCGGATGGGGTGTAAAGAAAAGACAAACATGCCTCTCCCCTCACCCCCAGTATGTGTGTATATATATATATATTTTTTTTTTAGTTTAGGAAGATTCTTTCTTCTCAGTTGCGTTGTGTCCATCTGCTATTTGATGCCATCAGCTGCCAGGCATCCCAGCATATGCACAGTTATACCAAATAAGTTGCCCTCCACTTTACTTTATGCTGAAGAACTATTCTGGCTTCTCCAGTTTTCCACCTTGAGGTCTTTAACTATACTTCTCTGTGCCGGGGAGAAATTCTGCACAGATGAAAAGCAGACTGTAGAAGGACATAATAATTATACTAGCAGAAAAATGTCAGCAGACTAATGTAAGTCCCCTGTAGGGGTTTGAATCATCGTATGAAAAGTGAAGCCATTAAATAAAACAAAATGTTAGAGATTTTGTTGGGAGTGACAGAAGCAGCCAAATGTTCTTTCTGCTGGTATCTCTGACATTCTGTAATTTTTGGCTGAGTAAGAACAGCAGGCTATCTTTCTCAGTTAGTTCTCAGAGCTCAGATGTACATAAAGGTTTCTTAAGATTGTGAGATGGGGAGAAAAATGTGAACCATGCCCTGGCAAAAGTACTTATCAGGTATTTTATTATAAATTTTTTAAAAATAAAATTAAAAAAAAAAATCTTCAGCCCAATCTTGGAACATATCAGTTTGGAGGCACTGCAGAAGGTTGTCAGGATCATCTGGTCTTTTGCCTTTGAATGCAGGCTCAATTACCCAGAATTACAAGGCCAACCTACGCAGTTTTGTTAACGGGGGGAAAAAAAAAAAATATCAAGTGCTAGAAAAATACATAGAGAGGTGAGGCCCCATATAATTCTCACAGAATTAATATTCAGGATCTGCATAAGTTTATTTCAGCTTAGTATTTATAACTACTCATTAATGAGTCTTTTGAAACACTCTAGGCATTGCCCTTGTTTCACTGATGGGGAAATGCAGGCTCTGCTCGCAGAATTTCTGTGAATAGGCTCTCGTTATTCTAAGAGGAAAAGACATTCTTTGACAAGTGTGCAAAGGGGAAAAAAATCTGCCTGTGAGTGGGAGTCCAGTTTTCTACCCTGTATCTCACTGAAAGATTGTAAGAAAGGATCCTTACATTACATCAACCGCGAATGACATGAGAATTTTCTTTAAGTTACTTCTAAAGCTGGCACCCAGGAGACTCTTGTTCATGCAGAAGATATTTTTAAATTTTCAAAGAAAAGTCAGAGTGTAACTTTTGTTTCACTCTCACAGTTCCTTTTTAATCTGTCCCATCTCTGCTGGGTCCAGTGTTCCTATGGGTCAGCCTTTTCTGTCCAATTTTTTTTCCAAACACAGTGTTAATTCACTGATAATCAAATAACAGCCTTTGATCAGAGGTCTGTATAGAACAGCTGTTACTTCACCCTATACCACGTAGCACCAGCTCTCAAAGGGCTTTTTCCAGAGAACAGCAAAATACCTGAAGCAGCGCAGTAGCTTGGGTTGAAACTTCAGGTTGCCCCTTTAAATGATGTTCTGTACAGGCTCTTAAATCAAAGCTATTAATGGGGAAGGTGTAAAAACCCTCCAATCACTAATAGTGTTAAGATATCTTGCGATACTCTCCACTCAACATGGTAAATAAAGAATTGTTTGTTAGGACGATCTGCTGCTATAGGGCCAAGTGTATTACAGCTGTAAATAAACTGTGGCTGCAAGGGTGTGATCGCAGAGCAGGAGATGGTAGGAGGTGGGCATGAAGGCGCGATGGAACGTAGGGTGCTGTCCCCCCGCACTGAAGGATAGGCTTTATTCTTAGTCTGTGGGATTATGCATCCCAGAATAAGAGGAACCAGTGTCCAAGTCTGTGGAAAATATGGCCTCCGTTCTTCCTGGAGACTTTCTCAGGACATTTGGTTGGCTTTGGGGATTGCTTCATTTTTGTGAGTTTTACATCCTACTGGTAGAACCAGTAAGGCTTGGGTGAAGAAAACCAAGCCCTGTTCTGGTTTAGTTACCAGCACTTCACAGTTTACAAGCCTAGTGTTTTCTGGTCGTTTATCTGCAGCACGAGGTTGTTTCTGCATTCTGAACTCATAGCGTTTGGAGCTGCAACATCTTTACTGGCAGTGACTAATACATCAGCCAGAAAGAGCACCATTTGGTTTGCCCATCCCATAATCAGCCGCAGTCTAATCTCAGCCATGCCTGTGTCATCTGGTATAATTCCACTCAAGCAAATGGCTTTACTCTGGGTATTACACGATGTAATTGAAATCAGGATCTGTCTCAAAGTGTACGGACATTAAAAAAAACAACCCTCAAACAACCAAAACAACAGGTTTTTAAACCAAGTGAAAGATGCAACATGGGTAACAGCTGCAATCCACACCAGGCCCGTAACAACCTTGTGAAACTTTCAAGCAAAACCTTACAGCGTTGTAACAGCCCTGAAACTGCAACTCTTGCAACAACACAAAACCTGAAAACCAACAGCTCGGGGTGACCTGACTTGTTCTTTCTTTTTGGGAAAAGGTTTAAATGACATAAAGACCTTCTGGTTTTTGTTGTCTGCTCAGAGACAGGACAGCCTCAAGTATCTTCCAGCTCCCATAGAAATAAATAACAATAATACGCATGCTGTTGAAATGCATGGCAATGCGCAGTATGAAATGCACAGCCTTGGCAGGACCCGCTGCACGAGCAGCTCGGCAATGCAGAAGTAGACTGAAACAGATTTTCCGATGCGTGGACCGAAAGGTGTTCCAGTTACAAACTACATTTAGCAGAATACAGCTAAAGAAAAAGTGCCTATGTCATACACTGCAGCTAGATATATTCCTGAAGCACTTTAAACTAAAAAGCCTTTATGATTCTAAACAGCTCCTACGTCTGTCAAAGCTGTCATTGTGCTGCAGCAAGTAAAAGAAACAAAACTTAATTTGTAATGAAGATTCCCCCGGCTGAAAGCACAGGTCTTCCCCGTTCTCATTTGAGCCTCTGTTCACAATTGCAGCGTGCTCTCTCTCAGACTCCTTATAAAATGCTTTGCATTTTCTTTTGAATCACATCAAGCTAATTTTATGGCAAACAATCTCTGTTTTCTGAAACATACACAAAAAAATATAATTATTGCTGGCTGAAGGGGAGCTGGAAGTAAACTGAAGAGGATGCTGGTGACGGTTTCTGGGCAGTAGTGCTTGGAAGGTTGTAGCCACCCAAGTAAACAATATCTAAAAAATGCCATTAATAATAAATGGGAAACTTTGTAGCATAATTCCAAGATCAGAAGGAGAAAGCAATGAACAGCTACCAAAAAAAAAACCAAACCCAAAAACAACCAACCTATTACTCAGCAGATGACATTTTTGGTAAATAAGCCAAGCTTTGGTCCATTGTGGTGCATAACCAACGAAATATTCCCCTGTTTTAATTTTCATATTTGTTGAAGATTTCTTGAGATTTTGGGATGTTTAGCTTTGAGCTCATTCTCCTCCTGCTGCAGTCAATGGGGGAGTTGTCGCAGGGACAACCTGTTGTAGCCAAAACAACACGTGGGCGATTCCTACCCAAAGGCGCAGTCCTCACGCCAGCGTGCTGTGCTGCCTCCTGGAAGCTATTCTGTTCCAGAATGCTGTTGTCCCTACCTGTACTGAGACAACGCGTGTCTCAGAATTGACTGAAATATCCACTGTGCTTCCTTTTCTCGTGTAGACTGAGTGTTTTCGAACCTGTTTGTTTTGGTGCTTTTAAAGTACAATTGTTTTCAATTACTTTTGATAGAAGTGCCACTACAGGCAAGTAAGGCTGGCAAGATCTGGTCCTCATTGCAAACATTTCACAGTTGTAATCATCTAAATTGCCTTGTGAAATTGTTCATTAGATAAAAATTAATAAATCCTATAAATGAAATCCAACGCACCATTAGGCTGTTGACATTAAATCTGGCATAAAAACAGAGTTGTAAATGAAGTCATTTACATACACATTGATTTGGGGCCAAATCTGGAGGTCCTTGAACAATTTTTAGATCAGTGTTTACTCTGGCGAGTCTATTGAATGAGATTGGAAACAGTGGCCTAAGCTATAGCTCTGAGAGCTGTTTGCAAAGATCTAATGTCTTCATGCCCATCTCCCACCTGCTGCACGCAGCGTGCAGGGACAGAATTCAGGGTCTTGAGGAGGACAGACTTCTCCATTTCCCTGTTTCTGACCACGCAAAGAAATTAATGTGTAAAATAGTACCGTTACAGTGACTTCTGTATGGAGCCACATGTCTGGGGCCTTTGAGGATGTTTTTCCCATTGAATATTGCCAGGCTTTTATGTACATATACTTACTAATGTTGTAACAGACCCTAGGGTTGCCTCAAGTTGTAGTTTGGTGAGAGACGTAGTGAACTGAACTGAAGGCATATATTTAATTGGAATGAGAAGAAAATTCTTTCCTCATTTGTTACACGATGAAGCCAAAATAATACTTCTCAAACCAATGAAGCTACTTCACAATTATAGAAACAGCTCTGAAAACCAAACTGAGCCTCGAGTTTTGGGGTTTTGTAGTCTCTTTAGAAAAAAAAAAAAAGGGTTATGAGTTGTCTCAGATGAATTAAAAAAAAACATTAGAAAATGAGTGATTCTGTAAACACAATTTTAGTCTATCGACAGATGGGAGAAATGGAGAACAGGTTGTAAAAGTATAAGCTGAAGTGTTATTAATATTGTACTGTTACTGAGCCAACTTTTAGAGGAACTGAAAAAACATCCTATTGGTTAAGTAATCACTACACATATGCTTTTGGAGATTAATACTTTCAATTTTCAAAGCTTTTATATGTGTCAGTTCTGCTAAAAGGATGAAACTGCAAAAATGCACTGGTAGCAAGTTTAAAGCATTAATAGCAATGTCAGATACACTTTAAGGATAATCACAACTCCCTTACATCCAGTAGACCTAGTAGTCTCAGATATGGAAATAAGACTTTTGACAACTAAAAATGTTTGAGAAAGTAGTAAAAGGCCAAAGAATGTTGTATAATATTTGAAATCTCGGTAGCTATTTCATGCCTTGGTTTTGAGTGCTATGGTGCATTATACACATGCCATACTGGTGGTCTTTAAAAGTGATTGCAGAATCACTGTGGTTCCCTCCCTTTCTTATGATGGTAACTGGATTTTTAGAGACTTTTTCTTTTTAAAGTTGGGGGCCTACGGGAAGGATGGAGAGGGGCTTTTCACAAGGGTGTATAGTGATAGGACAAGGGGGAATGGCTGTAAACTAAAAGAGGGCAGATTTAGATGAGATATAAGGAAGAAATTCTTCCCCATGAGGGTGGTGAGGCACTGGCCCAGGTTGCCCAGAGAAGCTGTGGCTGCCCCCTCCCTG
>Ga0181612_140263_pt1 | contig 12861 bp, 6 predicted proteins | sample HoacroProtozoa21_FD_119630 | JGI IMG/M metagenome (GOLD analysis project Ga0181612, IMG submission 119630) | Hoatzin crop microbial communities from Cojedes, Venezuel. Combined Assembly of Gp0051906, Gp0051904, Gp0051908 | reverse complement strand
TGTTTGCTGTTCTGTTAAACTGCCCTTATCCCGACCGACCAGTTTCTGCCTCTTTCTTTTCATTCTCCTCTGCACGCCGGTGGGGGGAGGGGCGGCCGCGTGGCGCTTTTGTTGCCGGCGGCAGCCGAAACCGAAACATTAGTCTGTTTAAACTTAGTACTGCAGATCTTAAGCTTTTGACATTTTTACGCTTTCTTCCTATGTCACAGAGTCTAACCCTTGCATACGCATTATCCAACATAGAAATAGAAAAACATAAATCCAGTATTCTATTCAAATTCTTACACACCATCTTATTTCCTTTTTTATTGTAATATATTTTTAAAATTTTCATTTTAAATTTTCATTTTAAGAAGGATGAAAATGATGATTCATGGTTTAAAACCACAATGAAATAAAACAATAAAAACTCATTTACAATTGGTCAATATTAAGTGATGTCTTTAAAAAAGAGGGAAGAGAAATAGCAGAAATGGACATTTCTTATATTTTAAATATCTTAACCTTTTTCTATAATCTTGTTTCAGTAAAAACATTCTACTGTTGGTATTTAGCATTGAAGAATCCCTTCTGCAATCTTTACTGTTTTGTTGTTGTAAAGTGCATCTTTTACCAGCTGTGATGTGCATCTACCTGCAACTATTGTCCTATCACATTTCTTTCACAAATGTGTATTGTGATTTAAGACGATATCTCATTTATAAATGTACTCTAAGACATTTCAGTAGGAGCCCTTAGATAAGACCCTACAGTCAGAGATTCTGAATCTCTTGTACCTGCTAATTATGAGAATTATGAAGTCACAAAGACAGTGGATAAGGTGAAAGCAGAATGGTTTTATTCACCAAATCCCATGATGATACCAATTTATGCAACTCGTAGGAGATCAGTTTAAAGTAGATAAAATACCTTTTTATATAGCAGTCTGAATTTCTGGAACTTGCTGCCACAGGGATTGTGAAGATAGGCATTGCTAGCAGGTTCAGAAACAGTTTAGAGAATTTAAGGAGATCCTTATAAGGACAACAAAAGGGCTAAGTAGGGCTCCACTGCTTAATATTTAGGATACTGGGGAATTCTGGGTGGAATGGCCCTCAACAGTGGTGAGGCATATACTCTTTCCCAAAGTAGCATCTTGTACTGTTTCCATCAGACCGAATACTGGGCTAGGAGAAGGTTCACTGGTCTGACCCAGCAGAGTGTTTTATTTCTTCACAAACACGGCACTCTAGGATCTTTTCTGAATGCATGAGATCTACACTCAGCTACATCCTTCATGTTAGTTTCAGGGAAGACCAATGGCAGTCGTTCTCTCCAGCCTTGCTTGCAGTGCCGGATGGTCTGAGACAGTAACTTACATTAGGTTGTCCTATATGATGCTGATCATTTCACAGCATCTGGAAGCATTAGGGATACATGGTGACAAATGAAAGCCAAACATGAACTGCCACACCTGCAAGTGTTTAGATATGTTCCAGGGGCTTTGTTTCAAACTGCTTCCGCTTCCTTATTCATGACCTCAAAGCCTTAATCCTTTGTGAGTGTAGGGCCACTTTGGATACTAAACACATTTTAGCCGCAATTTTATGCCTTCAGAAAAACACAGAGACTGTCACTGGCTTATGCTTACTCACACAAACTTATATCACAGTAGCGACAATTTGTGCTGGAGAAGATAAAACTGTGTACTTCTCTGTGCCCACAGATTGCTATGGTTACACTGCTGAGAACATAGCTTTTGGTGTGTATAACTACTTTGTACATTGTGTGTACCTCCCACGCAGATTTGAAGCCTTCCTTGTGACCTTGTGATCTTAAGCTATCTGTATGCCAGTGAGTCCTCCAGCACAAGTTTGAGGAAGAGAATGGCCCCAGGGGACAGCTGAGGACTATGCCAGGTTCCAGCGACACTTGAGCAGTGCCCTGCTTCTCCTGGGAGTGATATGGAAACCTCTGTGACAGCTTTACACAGAGGTGAGTCTTCTGTGACTACGTGGGAAGTGTCACATCCAAGTAACACACTTCTCTTGGGTCATAATGTAGGATAACTGATCACTTATTTTTAAAGCACAGATTTTTTATGTGCAGAAAATATTATAGTCCTTGTTAACAGAAGCAACACAGTTTACTCAGTTTTGCTCTCATAGTACAAAAATATGCCACTCGATTTGAAAACGTCTAAAACATGCAGTGCCAATTTTCAGATAAGTTCTACTTAATATAGTTTCCTATATAGTTTTGATGTCAGTGTTTCATCCATTTTCCTTGAACTTTTCCTGTCTGTGGGAAAGACTGGCAAAAAAAGGACAGACTACCAGTGAATTTTTTTCTGGTTGTACATCTTCCTCTGCACACCTTTTGCACTTGGAATTTCATTCCTGATAACAACAAACTGCTTCATTCAAATTTATTGTAGTGGGAAAGAAACAGTAAAAATTTTTAATCAGCTCGTCAATAAACTAGCAGATACTGTGCAGCAAAATTTTTCAGTGGTTTAATGCAGTTGCTTTGTCTCTGAATAAGATAAGAAGGTAACAACATTATGAAATACTAATGTAATCACAGTAAAGGTTGTAAAAAATTAAGTATGACTTCTGTTTTCATTAGCTTATACAACATAACATTGAGGACAGCTTATTAATGCTAGTATTTTTAAAGATGTGGAGGCTTATTCATCTTATTACTAGGGTGTTCAGTGTGATGCAAATACCCATTTTCATTTGTTTTTCCTGAAGTAATCAATATAAAACAATTGCCTTACAGTAATTATAAATATTACACACTTGATACGTGTGTGGTTACATTGGGATTTGCATATATTTTCAACCTTTTATTGTAAAGTTGGAAAATTAGGTTACACATGGGTGAAAAATTTTTTAAGAGATTTACATAATTCTTACTGTAATCATTGAGAAACATACCTTTATCTGACTAGAAGACATAGCATGCAGAAAACAGAAAGCACCATTAAGGACATCTCTAATCATACCATGCAATAATCTGATGAAGACTGTGCATTTGCCATGTGAAAACCCACAAGTGATGATTCCTTACTTTATCTAGCAAATTTATTCTCATCATGAAACACTTCACTAGCAGAAGTCTTTCCTCAAATTATCTTTACATTTCCCCTTCTTAAAAGATAATTTTATTACACCACTGTGCAGCTTTGATTTGTTGTATTATATGCTTTCAATTATACTTCTAGTCCTTTTTATCAATTGCTGTGAGAATCTGACTTTTGTGGTGTTTGTCAAATCTCTTGATTTCTAGAGCAATTTGGGAGCTAACAGTCATCAAAAAAACCTAGATGAGAAACAGAACTTATTGAAAGCGTTATGTTCTAGTACACAGTGTGATAAATTATATTTTGCATACACTACTGGTACAGTAATTGTATCTTGAATATAGCCTGAAAAGAAGAAAGGCAGTTTGGAGACAATATACAGAAACCTAATGGGTTTGTTTTTCCATATTCAAGTGAAATTTAGCTATTATATTCCGGGCAGGTGTGATTATCATTAGTTTTTAGAGTAAATTAGTGAAAATATTAAATGAATGTAGCAGTAACTACATGAGAAACACAAGAACTGAAACCTGGAATATTTTACAGGTTTCTTTCTTTTTGTAGTGGGGATTCAGAAATATGGTAGTTTTTGTTATGATCCTTCTTGTTGACAGATGAGGTTCTTGGAAGTGTTTTCAGTAAGCACTTGGCGTTTACATCCTGCTTCACAATCAAGGTCTGTCCAACAGTCCCATTTTTAGAGCAAAGAATTGGAGTACAGGGATACAGAGTTTCCCCTGTGACTGGGGAGCCTCCCAGGTCTCTGGCCTTAAAATTAGGTGAGATTTCCACTGCTGGCCAAATGATCCATCATTATGGAGTAGAATGAGGGTATCTGCAACACAGAAAAAGTACACCGAAACTTAATCATTAATGCAGCCTTTATCCTCAGAGCAGAGCTCTAATACAAAACATTTTCACTGTGCTGATGTCCTTCTTGGGAACTCCTGTGGCTGATAACTAGAGAACAGATGGGAGAGCAGTTTGCCATGACTTGGGGCTTGCTTTGTTATTGCTTGCTGTTTTCTTGTCAAACATACCATGTGGTTATGAAAGTAGGCTCTGTTTTCAAAGGTGAAAAAAGTGATATTTTACAAATTTACATACACCATATAAGTCAAACTTCCTACTTCCAACATGCACGATGTACATGGTATCCAGTTTAAAATGCTAGGGCGTTGGGTTCTACCTCTAGGCATAAAGTAGGCCTAAACCTGTTCTCTGTCATCCTCTTAAACTCTCTAAAGACTGAGAGCGAATATAGTATTCTGTTTATATATTGAAGATGTTATCTAAACTGGGGCTCAAGTGGGTGACCTGTGCAATGGCTTGGACCTCGGTCCAAGAATGTGTAATAAACTTCTAAATTAGTTAGGCTCTCCTCACCAGATATGTATCCTATCTTGCTGTTTCTCACAGAACTCGCATTCTTGCCTGGCAGTACAAGCTGAAAGTCATACCAGCAAAGTAACGTGAATACCAATGATATTTAAAAGGCAAATACTGGAGGTTGTCTGCCAGCCATTCAAATTTATTTTGTTTTCTTCTGTACAATGCACACCTTTTGAAAGAGTTCTTTCAACTCGTGTAGGAAAAGGATTTTGTCAGTTATGTTCTTTTATGTACAAGTTTACCACTGTACAGTCTCTCTTACATAAGAAAATCAGCTACCAGCTTATTTCCAAAAAAGTTAACTTATGCTCATTTTGTGTGATATATTCTGGAAGGGTACAATGGAATACTCCATAGCCAAAGGAGGTGTTTTCTTAAAGCCTGCATGAAAAGAGATACCAAGAGTAAAATCATCAGTCCTGCCTTGAGTATTATCAATCCTGAACCTCTAAATAGCAATAAGCTTTGGCTGGAATTCACATTCAAGCCTGTATGACGGGAAATTTTACATTTAGAATTGATGGTACCAGAAACCCCATGAATAATCACGATTAGGTATTGACTAAACACTTAGGTTCTTTTGAAATCAATTTCTCTGGAGAGATTGATATACCCCTGGGCCACATTTAAACCAAACGTAAAAAAAAGGCCTCCATCTGGTTTTGTACATAAGCTAAAACAAAATCAAGATGAGGTGATGATCAATAATTTCTGAAAAATTCTGAGATGAGATGCAAGAGTTTGATTAGGCTCATCTACTTTTCATAGCCCAGACAAGAATTTCTGGGGCTACTTCTAAAGGGTAACAGATCAAGTGCAGCTGTCTTTTTAACGTATGAAATGTTTCAGGTGGAATTAATTTTGTTTGCAATTATGCTAATTGAGGTCCCTAAGATCGTCATAATTGAATATCATTAGATGATCAGAAGCCTTAAAAGATGTGTTTTCATGCTTCTCCCTTCTATGCACAACTACCAATGCTCAACTCCGCTATATCCCTATCCTTTGAAAATATAATTTCTGAATTTTCTGTGGACTTCTGGATCACTCAGAAAGACATGGTCTGAGACATATTTACAGATGCAGCACTCTGCAGAAGCACAAGCTGTAAGGCAGTAGCAGTGGAAATACCTGTGGAATGGTGAAAGCATCCGAAAATTACAGGTTGCAGAGCACTTCAGGGAATGAGAGACCAAAGATTCAAAGGCGCAAATCTTATCAACTCACACACAAACACAGAGTGAAGGGAGGGAATTTGTGGAGAGCTTATGGTGACACGAGTAGCATATATCTGAAAAGAAATCATCAGAATTTCTCCAAATGTTTTAAATACATGCAAATGTTTTAAGACATCTCTGAGCCTCCAGCCTCCTGCTGGTACAAGTGACATCTTCATGTTAATTCAAATTAATTTGTATTTCTGAAGGTTAGCTAATGAACTGATGCTTAGTGCAAATGCTAAAGCACAGGTGCTGTTTTTGGTGTGTTGATTCCTTGAGCACCACTGAACCCCTACAGCATGGCCCCAGACCAGAATGGGGGCCCTGGCTGGGGCTGCCATGGGACTGGAGGAAGGTGGGCCCTGATGAGGCTGGTCAGGGTGGGAAAGGCTCTGTGGTGACCTCTGGATGCTGCTGAGATGGCACCTAGGTGCCAACAGGACCGCAGCAGGAATTCAGTCTTCCAGGAGGTTTTCTTTCTCCACTCAGACTGCCCCTGGCCGTCTGACTTGACTGGCCTACAAGTCAGCACCGTGCTTCCCTTCATTCTCTGCTAATTCTTCTGTGTGGTGTGTGGTGGCCTAGGAATCCTCACATATTACTTGGCTGTCCAGACTGGGCACTACATCCCACAAAACCTTAAGAACAATATCACTGCTTTGCTTCCTCCCTTAGGTGTTGAAAGCTCCTAGGCAGTGGCACAGGAATCGGCAAGAGAAGGGTGGGAAGATCCATGCAGGCTAAATGCTGTTATCCTTACATTTTCTATTGACTACCTGTAGTAGGAAGGTGCTAAGCAGTTTGCTGATATTGTGGTTCCAGGAGATGGATGTGTCTAGTGTGCCTGGCACCAGCTATAGCTGAAAGACGAAATAGGCGGAGGCCAGACAGGCTTCTTCTGCTGGCCTGCACTCATTGAACAGCTGTTCTGACCCTTCAGCACCAGTTGTCCACCCTTCTATTCTGTCCTCCTGCCCCCACCCCAAATGATTATCACCCTTGGCAGAGTGCATCACCCCACATAGACTTCACAGTTGCCTTGCTTGGTTTCACCACTTCCTTCTCAGTCAAGAAAGCCCCACCAGATGCAGCTGGTCAGACATGCACTGGTGGAGCAGAAAAGAAGCAGTAGCACTGCGAATGAAGGATTTGCCCATGATATGCTGTTGTACGGAAGAAAAGTCAGAGACTGGCATTTCTGACTCCTCAACCTCGCGAGAGGAGAGCTTTCCTCATGGAGGATTGGTGGTTCTCTTTTCCACCTCCACGCAAGGCAAATCAGCAGACTCTGTGACATCTGGAAGCTATTTTTTAATGTAAGGAAGAATAAAATCCTGAAGATCTAGATATATTCCCAGCTACATGGGTAGGCAGTGGGAAAAGAGAAAACAAGAAAACAAAGCTTTGTGTTAATTAAAGTTTATAGTCAAGATTTTAAAATACAGAAAGTATAAAAATAAATAATGTTTTATTTGCATTTTAAACACTGTTCAATATGTAGTGTCACCTGAAAAATGTTAGAATATATTAGCATTTGTTTAAAAGGCTGATATTGTAACTAGGTGGAAGAATATACTTAGGGAAGAATATGTGAAACTTTAAAATCCATAATGCCATGTACAAGCCAAGTGTCATTTCACATTTAGCATTGTAGTTGGCATTTATCACTTCTGGCTGAAAAGTATATACTGCTAGTTGGCAGAATCCCAAAGCAGGAGTAATAAAGAAGTTAACAAAATATTCCACCAAAAAAAAGGGAAGAGATCTTATTGTTGGGGGAAACAATAATACAAGAAAGGCAAAAGATGCACACTGAAATGAGGTACAGCAGCAGGGCACTCAAGAAGTTTTTTTCGACCTTTCTTATAAATGTAAGAGCAATTAATCAATTAAATAAACCTGCCATTGCAAGGTAAGTCAAAGAAATAGTCTTCACTCTAAGCAAAATGAGTCAGCAGAACTTGTTACATCCTGCTGATGTATAAATGCTGCTGAGCTGACTGAACTGCTCTATTGAAGCACTGAAAACTGTTTATTGCAGGATTATTTCTTCTGAAAAATATGCTGTTTCTACAGAAAGAAACTTTTCACAAAATGCACTACCAGTCTGAGCTGATGAGGTATTTACCTGTTTGCATTCTGGTATTCTGGAATGTTTTTTTGGACCTATGTGATATGAAAGTTAAAAACTTCATGCATGTGTCTAGGGGTTGCCAAGGGACAGCTCACCCAAGGGTTTAACCTTGCCCAGCGTGCCTAGCCAGCTCAGTACATAGCACTGCTTCTGCTCCCCCCTGCCCCATGCATGACAAACTGCATAGGTAGGAGTGTATTAGGCAAATACCAAGTGTATAGTTAGCAGCACCAAATGATAAGCAATCCACCAAGTGATAAACTACTATTTTAGGTATGTTTGAGTACCCAGACAAAGAGTTTTGGCAGAAAGATGGCAGTTCTGTGAGACAGCCTGAGAAGGCAGGGCCTGAGAGTCAGGCTGGTGAGGAAAGAATGTCAGGACAAACAGCATCTTCAAGCTGGTCAAATTCCAGAGACTTTAAACCTAACCCAGAGCCTGCAGCTTCGTTCTTTGTCCAGGTACAATATTCAAGTTGTTACTGATGTTTGCAAAAGGGCCACAACCTATTTGTCTCTTCAAAACCTCTCATTTCCCCGTATTTGCCTTCACTAATGTGTGGTAAATGTGGCATGGTAAAAGCACATAGAGCCTGTAAAACATTTTTCCTTTTCAGCCTGCACATTTGTACTCTATGGAGGATTTAGGCCTTATCATCCACTCACTGGAGTCACACGTGAATGCACAGCAGAGATTTGTCATTCCGTTAACCATTAACTGAAAACCCTTATCAACCTGGACACCAAAATTTGTGGCTTTTACAGCTTAGTCATCATCCACCTTGAAGGAAGAAAGGAGGACCTATAAATCACTCCAATTTATCACCCCCTCCCCCTAAAAATGTAGTCAAAGCACTCCAGAAATAAAACCATATGGCACAATAATGTCAGATCTGTTTATATAAGCTGTTCCTAGAAACAGCAGTAGTGTAATACCAGATTTCCATAAACTGAATCAATATTTGAGCATTTGACACCATATGTTTTATAAGATGCCATTAAGTGAGCAGAGCACATTAGCAGGTTCAAAACAGGCTGTGGAGGGTTCCTCGGACCCTGTGCCTCCACTTGCATTCCTCAGTCTCACAGCACCAACATGCACTCTCCAAGTCCTTTTGATTGGATTCAGCAGACCCAAACAGATTGTGATTATCATGCCTTGTTTTTCCTCAAAGAGCTTTATACATTTAGGACCAGGAATAACAAACTAATGAACTGCTTGTTTATTTGAATAACAGCTCCTGATAGATGTGCTCACTGGGTTACACAGGCTTTCAGAGGTCTCATTTTTGCATTGCGTTGTTTCTAGGTTGCGATGTGGTGGCTTTGGCTGTACCTTAATGAACACCTGCATGGTTGGTGACATTTGTCTGTTGTTCTGCTTAAGACAGAAAATCATAGACTGTGCTGACTAAGACTCACCACGAAGTCTGTGCAATTGTAGATGTGGGGTTTACTGCATTCTTATCAGTATGGTGTTTAACTTGTCTAGCAAGAAAATATTAGATATGGAGTCACAATTGTATCTAAATTATTCTGTGTGCTGTAATTCCGTTGTGTCATACTGTATATGACAGTCTGTATTTTCACATTATTCAGCATTTTAAGCCACAATCTGAAAAACAGAATGCTTTACAGTCTACAGAGAATCGTATATCTCCCTAAAATGTGATGCTTTGTATGAATAAAATCCAAGTTGCTTATATCTATTCTTTCCCTGTGCAGCAGACTGGATTCATTCAGAGAGAGCAAGTGTTAACTCTTTCCATATTTTTCTCAGGGAGAAGCAAATGCAATGTCTACCAGGAGTTCTTCAAAACTCTCATGCTTCTGAGATGATGGATGACAGAAGTATACCTTTCTGCTTTGGTTTTTCCCACTCTACATTGTCTACTCCCAAGTCAGCTGTAGCCTGCTACTTAAAGAAGAATATTGGAACCTCTTGCTGTTCAGATAGATTTGATGCTTCCCATCTTTTTGATGATATACTGTGTATGTGCTCTGTATTATTAGTAATGTTAATGTATCATAGTAATTATTACCCATTATTAACCTGTAATTAATTTAAGCAAATTAGCACAATGTTTATGACAACTTTCCTGTGTGAACAGAGATTTCTATGGAAGACTCTTAATTCTAGTGGTCAGAATATGGATTTGAATGGACAGTAACTCAAAATTTGCTTTGTTAGATTCCTTTTTGATAAATCATTTGATAAGCGGGTGCAAAGACTGAAAATGAAGATGACTTCTTGTGCCTGGAAAAGTGTGATCAGATGTCTCTTTCAGCATTATAAATAAAAAAATACTCTTTGCCTTCAATCTTAGGTGGAGACCGATGTTAAAGCTGACTTTCTTCTTTGCATAGTAATCAGTTTAAATTTGCTAAACCACTCAGTGCCATCTCTCTGACACCAGATTTCTTTTGTAGCGTTGTTCTGCATAACACCAGTGCAGACCAAATTTCACCTTTGGGAAGTTCTGCATAGGGCCTTCTGCTGATGCATGCAATGCTCTGCAGTTCCCAGCCAGCACTCTGAGGGCAACAAAGTTAACACAAATAAGAGCATTTTATTAATTCAAACCCAGTACGTGAGGGATCCAACAACATGCATTTTTACAAAGTAATTTCCTAGACTTGAACTGCAATCAATGTCTCTTTCTTATTCCTTTTGTTTGTGGAGAAAACATTATTTGTCCATCTCTGTACCTTCAGATGAGAGACTGAATATTTCAGTTATAGTCAGCTGGCATAATTTAGTAGGATGCTTTCCCTGCAGATTTATCATGATAATCAAACAGCTTTGTTATTTAGTGAGATATTAGAAACTGCTTGTAAAATCACTTAATGTTTCTTTCCCTCATAGGTCTTTTAGGAATAGCATTGCAGCACTGAAGAAAAATAAAACTTGGTGCTCAATGGTTCATATGGCAGTCAGATGGCACAAGAATAGTACTGTAGAAGTATATCTAAATATACATAATAAGAATAATACAAAATGTGAGAACTGAGAAATTTGCTGTTATCAAAAGGTGAAATTGTATAAGGAATGTGTCTATTTACCTTGTTTTTAACAGAAATTAAACTTTAACGTTTATTTCAGCCAATATTTCAGGTTTGGGAAAAAAACCCAAACCTTTTACATGAAAGTATAAAGTAATTTCAATTCAGTCTCTCCTGTCTTCCCGCTCCCGAAATCCAAACCATCCTATTTCCATTTCAGGCCAATCTTATTGTAAAGTTCTCAGTAAAGAAACCATGTTTTGTATATTTTATCACATTCCACTGCAGGCTTTTGATGGATATTTTGCTGGGATAGAAACTAGATACCAATAATATCATAGGGAATTGATAGTTATCCAAACATCAATGAGACACTTTTTTGGCTCTGTATCTGTATCAGCATGATTACTGTGGCTATTAACAGAAAAAGTATTCTCTGATCAGCCAATGCAGAATAGGCAACAGTTTAATTTACTGGCATTTTACAACACTGTCATAACTCTGATATTAAATATTCCAATTTCTTTTAAACATGAAAAAGAAGACATTTAATTTCAAGTCTGTTGATTTTTTAGGAAATGTTCACATACTTCGTTTATTCTCCCATTCTCTTCTGTGACCAAAAATTAATCATGATGCACCAGCCTCCTCTTGTTAAAACTAAGGCAGTCCCTCACAGGGCTTCTACAACCACAGTCTGTCTTGGAAGGGCTGATCCAGAATGAACCTATGTTTTGACAAAGAAACAGGATGTAAGGAACTCGGACCAGACCCTAATTAAGACATCACTTCCATAATGGAAGAGTACAGATATATTTTGATCTTAATAAAATACTTCATCATGGTGATTAAAAGTCACTTTCAATTCTAAACTGACAAACTGCTTTTTCTGCAAGAAGTTTTGTGAACTCATAATCCCAATTATCTTGAGAAGTAATGTCAAAAGATCAGAATTACTCACAGGACAGAAACTCAAAAAGTACAAACTTGTAAATTTGATATATTTTAAATTCTAGCACCTTCATAACTTAAGAAGTACATTTCACCATTGGAACAAACCAGTTTTATGTGGGCACTGAAAAAGAGTCACTGCCTTTCTTAGTAAACTTCTCCCAGTTTATTTATGATGCATTTTGATAAGAATGTAGAGGAAGCTGAGACTGCTATTTATGTTATATATTGTGAGACTGAGTAAGGTGAAAGTCAACATTCAATTTAGCACCACTGAGTAACACACAGGCTGGTCATTTCAACTTTTTTCATCTACACAGAATTCGTTTTTTTTCTGTACACACAGATAAGCATGTGAGGGCTTGTCTGTACATGTAAAGCATTTCAATTTCAAACATATTTTCTGCTTAGCCACACTTTTTAAGGCAAACAAGCTAAAGATTCATGTGTTCATTTGCAGAAAGCTTTCGTGCTTTAATGATGCATTTTTGTATCGTGTAACAACTTAAATGTGACTCTAACATATCATTAACAATTAATCATCTGCAGCATTGTTTTGACCAAAAATTCACAGAATGAATGTTATTGAATCATGAGTTCAATAAGATATGAATAAAAGAAATCACACTTGCTGTGCTTAACTAAATAGAGGAATAAGTAATGAGTACTTAAGAAAAATCAAAAATACTTTTAGGGCAATTCTGCTGAAGAGTGAGAATGGGAAAGGGAGATCTTGAAAAGATAATATTTAACTAAATCTCACAAGTATTTTAGCTCTCCATAAAAGTAATGACTTCCTAACTTAAACCCAGTTAATAATGCTCTGAATATGAACCCAAGGATTTTTCTGTCAATAGCACAAACTGGTTCAAATCATCAGCTCAGTTATAAAAATAAAAGCAAATCCCTTTTAAAACTCAGAAGACTGGCTTGCCAGCAGAAGACAAAAAGCAATTAAACTTCAAAGTGTGCCTGCCCTCATATCCGAACTATTTTTCCTCTACATAGTGTGATTACACTCAGGAGTCAATGTATCCAATGTCTGCTGAGCCTTTGGTGGTAATATTCAGGCTTTCATTTCTTCGCTGTCAATAT
>Ga0181612_109996_pt1 | contig 12861 bp, 4 predicted proteins | sample HoacroProtozoa21_FD_119630 | JGI IMG/M metagenome (GOLD analysis project Ga0181612, IMG submission 119630) | Hoatzin crop microbial communities from Cojedes, Venezuel. Combined Assembly of Gp0051906, Gp0051904, Gp0051908 | reverse complement strand
CCAAGAGAAGCCGGGTTGCTGTTGGCCTTCTTGGCCGCTTGGGCGCCCTGCGGGCTTGGGTTCAGCCGGCTGTTGACCAACACCCACAGGTCCTTTTCGCCCAGGCAGATTTCCAGCCACTCTTCCCCAAGCCTGCTGCTTTGCATCTGGTTGTTGTGAACCAAGTGCAGAACCCAGCACTGAGCCTTGTTCAACCTCATACAGTTGCCCTCAGCCCATCAATCCAGCCTGTGCAGATCCCTCTGCAGAGTCTTCCTACCCTTGAGCAGATCGACACTCCCCCCCTTCTTAGAGTCATCTGAAAACTTACTGAGGGAAGACTGATATTCTGCTTTTTCTGTATACTTTCAGAATTTTAACAGTTATAACTGGAAAACATCATCTTTCTACAAAGAGTTTCTCAGAGTAAGGTGATATTGTTTGGTCCATGTCTTATTCTTGAATACATTGATGACTTCAGGCTGTACTTCTGAGAACTACATTAATGGCATGCTACCACCGATTGAATCAGAAAACTCTTCAATAGAGCTATGCTGGCTATTAAATTATCAATTTACCATTTTTTCCCAGATTGGCACAGTTTCATTTGTAATCAATGAACTTCTTTACTAACTCAGGATTGAATGCATATCAGTACTTTTGGGCTTTGTCTTTTTTTTCATTCCTGTGTGAAAGACAGCTGATAGAATTAGTGAAGCATTACTCTCAGTTTTTAATCTAGGAGGGTTTTGTTTTATACACAGAAGATTTCCTTTTATATTCATATTTAATAATATTCTTTCATAACCTCTTTAATTTCCTGTTCATTTTCATGCAATATGCCATTATAATGTATTCAGTTTTTTTAAAGTGGCTTAAAGTGAGCTTATGAAGAACTGATTAGACACCTGCATATCTCTCACCATAACAAAATTTCCACATTAGAATAAAGCTCTCCCAGGGTTCAGTGGCCAATTATAAGTTCTCATTAAACTGATCTGAATGTGTTCTATTTCTTGCAAAGAAGTTATGATATCCCATGGATGCAAACTATGACTTTCTTGTTCATGTAAAATCCTGTTGAATATTGGTCCAGAAAATTTTGTGTATATATATGACTGTTGCCTGTTACTCAGACTAATAAGCATATTCAAAAATCACAGCATGTATTCAGCTCCCACTGTTTTGAACACATAAATATGTTTAGGTTTAGACTTTTTTGCCTTTTTTGAAGGTGGTGAAGGGAATATGGAAAGTTATGAGAAAAAATAAAGTCTAAAAAAAGCCATTCTTTTGAAGATTAAATAAATGATATGATTTTGTTAAAGTTCTAAATTGTGTGTTGTGGGTCACTAGGATCTCACTATTAGCATGAACTATTCATTCTTCCATTGTAGAGACCTCTGGACAGATCTTTGCCAGTGGAAGTAAAATATCTGTTCTGTCATCAGATAACTTTCAGACAAATCAGCTGAGATCTTGAGTTTCTTGGCTGAGAACTATGAAAGTCTTCCATCCTGCTTTCTTCCACTGAGATCCCATTATTAACTTGCTAATCATAGAAGTTTCTTATATCTTGCTTTTAAAGTCCACATGAAGAGGAATTTCTTGCAAGCGCCTATCTCAAACTAATTTATATGGAGAATAGAAGAGTATATATGAGGTTGATCAACTATAAAAAACCTACATTAAATGAAGTGAGTGTTCAAGAGGCTAAGAAAAGTCATCCTTACAAAACAGAAAATTCATCTTCACTCTTTAAGAAAACATTGAGATTTCAAGCTATGAAAAATATAGTGTCTTCATGCACAGATGCTGAGAAGAGACTATGTTGCAGGGTAACAGCCTGAGAAGTCCAAATGCTTCTGCAGTGATGTACTGGTCTTTGCCATTCTCACATCGGGCTGTTTCAGTTTGTACAGCTACGGAAACATGCTGAATAAACTAAAATGCAGAATACAGAGGGAAGGATTTGTTTCATTTTTGGATATCCAACAGTGCGTTTGATACAACAAAGAGCATGAAGTTTACACTCAGTCCTGTAGGTGACAGTAACTATTTGCAGCCCCTTTTGACACCGTAACAGATTAGGAAACTGAAGATGTGGAGTAACAGGAAAAGGTTACTGGATAAACAATTTAAAAACATATATATTCTGAATTCATTTGCAAATCACAGAGTAACCAACACTTTGTGTATCAGAGCATTCCCAAATTGAAGCCAGCAAGAAGCCAGCTTATATCTTTCTTATCGGTGAAGCCAAAAGGACACACATTCATGTCAATATATTCAATTCATTATTGGTTTATACGTTACCTTTCACTCATATACATCTAGCAAACTAGTTCTAATAAGCACTTTCCGTGAGAGGTAGGTTTATTGTCTATGACCACTAGGGCGTTGTGTCTACAATACTTATACCAGGAAATTAAAGACGAAAGAGGCTGTTCTGTGGCTCTGAGGCCAAATGAGACAGCGTAGTTCACATCCATGTACCTAAACCCCCTTACCTAACAAGCGAAGGCAGCAGCCTCCACATTGCCAGTGTATCATGGCTCCTGGCCCATGCAGACCTCTGAAACACATCTGGGCATTGTCTGGGAAAGGGCCAGATATCCCAAGCTAATGCAACAGCAAGGACTGTGGTAACAACTTCTCAGTATAAGTGACTATAGGCCAGAACTAAGGCCTCTTCCCTAGCCTTGTTTGGCTTGCCAATGATGTAGTAGGTGATTCAGATTAACTGTATGGAGGAACCTAACATGGAACAGATAGTTTGAATACCCTTACAATGCATCTTAAATGCTCCTTGGCCTAAGCTCCCGTTTAAACTTCTAGTGAAGGTTAAAAAAGTCTACCTTATGTTTATAAAGCCGGTATCTCCCTAACATAAATAATCTGCATACATATATTCTTCTCTTGTGTGGCTAGGCTAGCTACCACATCCAAAATAAACATTCCAAACATTGGTGATGTCTGAATACATGATAGCAGTAGTGTTACTATACCTGCTATCCAACTGGAAAGATAAAGAAAGTATATTAGAAGAGAAAGTGCCTTACCAATAGTATATAGCACAAAGAAAAATCTGGTTTTCCTCAAACCTAGAGCAGGCAACATCTACAACTTCAGTATGATTCAAAGTCTGGAGCGCTTGAACAGTAAAGTTTCAAAAGTTTGTTTCACACGCTTCATTTCACTGCAGGCATTAGCATATATTGATCAGCCTGTACTCTTAAAACATTAGTGAAGAGAAGTAAAATGGTAAAGAAGACTCTTCCTGAAGCTGTTCAGATGTGCTTCTACCTTTCTCAAATTCACTACACCATATATCGTCACCAAATTATTTGCTGAGGAAAGCAACTACTTATTCAAGGGAAAGAACTCCACATACTGTAACGGCCTAATTAAGTGGACATGGGACCCTTTAGAGTACAAAGTTATTAGTTGAAAATTAGCATCTCATCACAAAGATGGAATCGCTAATAATCTCTCCATCACATAACACAGACTCCTTATTTCTATCACAGTTTGAGATGAAAACCATTTTTAAGGGTCTTAAATAGCTTAAAACACATGAAATGTGAGGGAAAAAAATAGTATCTGTCCTTCTATTTTTTTTTCTGTGTCACATCAGTGAAGAGAACCATAGAGCTGCTTCCATTCCAAATCACTGGACTTAGACAAAGAGATGGGTTTTCGAAGAACAAAATGCACAACACACATGATTCCCTTTTCTAAAAAGGAAAAAATGCCCAAACCCCAGTAGACCATCAAGCATTTTTAAAAGAAATGTTAGAAAGAATACTGACAAGAAAGACTGTTTGAGAATCAGCTGTGCAACTTGTGAGATATTGGTACAACTGCAGCTCACAAAAATGCATCACATCTATTTGTGATTTTCTACACAAAAATTCCTCTGAAAATGTTTCCATGGGATTAAATGTATTGAAAATTGTTGTTTATCCTAACAGAGCAAGCAAGAAGACCATATAGTCAAGCTGTAACTATATCAACCATCGGAATTTTTCCCCATTTTGTTAAACCACATAACCAAAATTTTCATCTAAAATGTGGTGGAAACACCATTTTTTATGTGCCAGTGAAAAATGATCGCAAGGTGGGGAAAGTAAATTTTTAAAAGGTGCTTGCTTTACTATCTATTCATCATTATTAGTTTTATTCATACTATTGTATATAAAAAAGTCACAGGTTTTTTTAAAATACTTAGGTAATCAAGATGAAATATACTTCTCCTCTATTTTTACCCTAAAAAGGGTTTGCTTGGTAAAAAATAATTATTTCTAATGGTCTATAAACCTCTGCCATAATGAGGACAAAGGCGAGATTTACTGAAGACACAACAAAAATGGTTTGACAAATGTCTGTTCACTAACATTCCTTACCACTACCTCTTTCTGTTAGGCTGACTGTGTAAAATTAAGGCTCTCCACACAAACAAAAAGAGACATGTCCCAGCCATTTAATACTGGTTTAATCTGGACTAGTTTTGATGGTTGCCCACTTGTTAGATGTTCTGTGATTTAGGATGTTGGCAAACCAATTTGTCTGAACTGTAAATAGAAAAAGAATTCATCTAAGCCACATGGCTTGAACAAAGTTCTTCTCATAAATATATATATTCTAGTTCAATCTAATCAAACATTTATTAGGAATGAGGCGAAATGAGTTTCTGTCCATTTGGCTGGTCAGGTGTTTGCTTTGATTTCCACTCATCAGCTTTTCCATTATTTATTTGTACACAGTGATCAAGGTCTACAGACTTCAAAAGATCTTTCTATAAATTGTCCAAAATGAACTGGAGTTAATTTCTACTCTGTTTAATGTTTTCTACATGATGAGACAAGCCGATTAGGGTGAGCAATTATACCATGTAATGTGTCAGGACAAGCTATGAAATTAATACACCTGTATAGGCATAGCTAAACTTATGTCAAAGCTATGCCTTGTAGTGCTAAAAAAAAAAGCAGAACATCAGAATTTCTTTCCTCATATAATTATTATAAGTATCAGAATATCATCTGGAAAGATACGGATAAGAATTAACACAGAAGTCCAGGGTTACTAACAGGTACACTTAGTAATACTCCGGAGTAACACTCCGTAGTTAACTCAGAGACAAAAAGTAATGGAAAAGTCTGGCTTCATATTTCAATAGTTTACTCAACAGCCAAACTTTTGCTAGAGTTTCTGCTTGTAATATAGCTTAATTCTTCTGAAGGTTAAAATTCAGAAATGGCTCAGTAACTGTTAAGTGGCTACATCAGGAAATATTTAGCCAGTGTTTTTTAAGACTGGTGTAGTTTTCCAGCAAGAAAGAACATAAAACTCTTCACACAAGAAGGTAACAGATTCAATAGAAGAGTACTGTTTAGAAAAAGCCAACATTCAATATTTTAGAACACAGAATGAAATGTCAGGAATAAATATATTTTAAGAACATTTTCATATGAAGAAGATCTACTGAATTAAATTTAAAATTATTTTAGAGGTTATGGAAATAAGTAAAAATGCTATTAGATATTAATTACTCTGTAATTATTTACAAGACAAAAGCTAGATATACATAAATATGTTTTAGTCTTTGACAGTGTATAATATGTTAGTAGGGATTAAAGTTATAAAATACACACTTAAAACTGGCATTTCAGAAGGCGCAAATATTGCAGTCTGTTTCACAGTCTTAATTTTTACAAATCCTGAGCAATGCACAATTGGTAAAGTACAGCACTGGAAAGTAACTTGAGTAATTTTCAACAAAATGTGGAAGTAGTGCACACACCACTGCAGGAAGCACTGCCTTTCTAGATGGGTCTTGGAGAGTTGCCACATTGCAGTGAATCACAGGAGCTTTAATCAGCGGATTAGCAGTTGGCTATTCAGAGGCTTAAAGTGCATTAAAACAAGATATTGATTAACTGGGAGAAAAGGACAAGTAATGAGTAAAAGCTAAACCAAAATTATTTAAAAGTAGATATGTGGCTATTTAACTGTTGATCATTTTATAGCTAGTGGTCAACTGAATCTGCAAAAAGTGCTTACAGACTGTAAAGACTTGAAAAGGGAAACAATTTCTTAACAGGAATATCCACATGAATAGATTATGCAGAAATACCTTTAACAATTTCCGTAAAACCTCCTCAATGAGAGAAGAAAGGCATATAGCTGAAGCAAAATTTCTTTGCCTAAAATTTGATCAGCAAGCTTTATAATTTTGATTTTAGGAGAAATAACACAGAAACTTATCAGCCAGCACACAGAACTTTCCAGTACTGGTACATACTGGAAAGAGTCCAATGAAGGGACATGAAGAAGATGAAGTGACTGGTGCATCGCTCATACAAGGAAAAGTTGAAAGGGCTGTGGCTGTTTAACTTGGAGAAGAACAGGCTTGCAGGAATCTTATTCATGTATTTGGATACCAGATAGGAGGGCATACAGAAGATGGAGCCAGACACTTCTCGGTGGTACCCTGTGACAAGAAAAGTGGCAATGGGAACAAGGTGAAACACAGGTGAATCCAATCAAGTTTATAAAAGAGCACATTATTTTGAGGTAAGAAAATACCAGCACGGGCTTCCCAGAGAGTTTGTCGAGTCCTCATCCTTGGACACTTTCAAAACCCAACTGAACACAACCCTGAACTCCCTGCTGTAGCTGGCCTTTCATTAAGCAACATCATTCCTGTCAACATCATCTATTCTGTGATTCTGTAGTATTTTCGATTGTATATGTGTGCTTTAGGCAGCAAGAATATACAGAGCTAACTTTTGATCTGAGCCTGTTGACAAAGGCTGCAAGAGATATGTCCATGATTTTTGTTCATATGTAGGATAATGAACGACAAGTATATCACAAGACTATTCAAATACATTGAGAAAAATCTTAGTATGTCAAGGGCAACTTTCCATCAAACCACCTGTGAATACATCACTGTAAAATGTTGCATTATATTGAATTGGAAACTAGTAACACCAGCTACTATGTTCCACTGTTTAACAGGTGTGAGATGTTCAAACCGGACTCTTTTGTCTGCAGGCACTGATTTTCAGAATTACAGTCACAGGTGTGCTGAAGCATAATTATTTATAAGAAAGGACAGGAATCATCATATTGCTCATGTATCTCCTATATGACTTATTCTGTCTCACACAGCATGATTTCATATGCCAAATATTAAATGCAATGACCTGGAAAGGTTGCTTGCAGTCTATCAATGCCAGCAATTTATCCCTACAACATGTTTTCATTGTCCTAATAATCAAAATGACTAGGATAAGTGGTTATACATACAGTACATTAATATACTTTTGTGTCATCTCTTAGGCACTGCCATTGATTTGCAAGCCTCTATAGATGATGTGCACTACTCACAAGGATGCCATGTGCTTATGGGTAAGCATGTGCTCAAGTGTGTAACTGCTTTCAAGCTTTAAGGCTCTGCAATGTCTCCAGTGCAGCACTGTGCAGAGACATCCAAGGATGTCCTGTATGGTCTGGAATGCCTATATTGCATACTACCTGTCACATGATAACCCATATACGAGACACTGAGATAATTAACTCTGTGTCGGTCCACGGCTGTGCAGCTTATGGATCTAAACCGTGTTCTTTGAGAATTGTAGCTTGGGTGTCTTTACCCAGCCTGCAGACAACACAAGAGGAACAAAAATGTTGTGATCATCTAGCCCTACATGAGGCACAAGATGTGAAGAAGGGTTTCTTGAGAAGGCCTGTGAGTCAGCAGAAATGGCTTTGACAATTATTTGGACAACACCCAGAGCTTTCATTGACGGATAAAACAGAGTTTAAGAGCAAAAGTGGAAGAAGATCCACATTCAACTAAATGCCAAAACTGCCGTTTCTGCTTGGGAGCATCCCGGTTAGTTCTTTGCTCGGCTACAGGTTTTGAGGGGGAAGAGCAGTCCTGGAATCATTACCAGAAGCAATTTGGACAAGAGCCTGCCAAACTTGATTCCCTCCCCCTTGAGTTCTAAACAGTCAGTCAATAGTATCCCAGATTTGATATAAACAATATTTGACTGAGATATTTAAATGATCTTTAATTTTATGTAAATAAAAACATTCTTTTATTAAAACATTATTATTTATTATATATAACATAATATTTTACCTTATATTACACTTTTAGCTAACAATTATATAATTCATTATTAAATTAATAATTTAAATAGAATTACATTTACACTTCCATATTTAAATTATTTAAATTATCTGTATAAATATATCTGAAAGAATTATTGGTGAAATGTGAAATCTTTGAGGGACAGGTATGGAAAAGGGGAAGAGGCAGAAACATGGAGAACTGCATTTTACTCCCAGCTGTCATGAAGCAATATAAAGACAAAATGCAGAGGATTGTCTAGAAATTTAGTTCTTCTCTTCTCCCATCTAATTTAGCCTAATTTGCCCTCTGAAAGAATAATCTAGTCTATACAAAAGTACATTTATTGGATCCCACCATTTGTTAGCTCCAACAGAAAACTGACTTCTTTCTTTTTAATAAGAAGAAGTAATATTTAAAAAAAGCAGCAAACAATTCTATGGGAATTCCCATCCAAAACTCAGGCTCATTTGCTACAGGACTGTCATAATTCTCCATCCTGATTCCACTGCACTGAGTGAGAGTTTCACCCAATTGCAAAATACTTTATAGCAGATACATGTGAACCTTATGGTATATAAATACACTTATATTATTTTAAAAAATATTTATGTAGATTTTTTTTCTCAATAGAATGGAGAATTTTATAAAAAGAATTCTCTGTTCAACATTCACAAGCCAGCTGGAAGATTTACTCAGTATTATGTATAATTTTCAGACTATCCTTTATTGCTTTGGTCCGTTTTCCTCCAAAATATATTTATTCAACACTTTGCCCTTGTAAATAATTTCAAACCTATCACAAAGTAGCTGAATTAGAAGAAAAAGAAAGCAAATCTAGAGAGAAAAAGCCTCCAATCTAGGATAGAAATGCAAGCCATTTGCTTTATTAGTGCCACTTCTTTGTCACTTTTAGCTTGAAGCTGTTCCCTGCAGATCGTAGGCCAGTGAAAGAAAACAAAAGAATCTTTAATGAAAAAAAGTCTCTAATATTCCATCTACAGATATGAGAAAGCAACTGAAAACTATGGAATCCAATTTTCTATTTAGTCTTCGAAACATTTTCTGTTGCTGAATGCAGCACAACTCAAAATTGTATCACTGCCTTTCACTATGATGGCTCTTAATAAATACACTCACTTTTTTTCTGAAAAGCTGGTTGTATTAGCAAAGTAAGACTCTGGTTTTTATAAAAAACTGTGAAACCTTATTATATATTAAATTATTTAAAATAAAGTAGGCCTTTTGATGTGCATTTTGTGGCTTATTTTATTATTTACATGCACATTTACTCAAATTAACAAAAAGCCATTCAATAGTTGTTTAACCAGAACACAGGGAAGGTAGCCTGGTGAAAAAAAGAAACATGGATTAGGCCAGATCCGTAAACTGAGCTAGACATAATAAAACTGAAAATATGACTGGGGTGATAATAAATGACATTTGCTGGTCTCCCAAACCTAGTATGGACACCAACTGGCAAGGCCCTGGATCATCGCACATGGCTGCTCAAGGTAACTGCCTGGGTTACAGACTGTCGTAGCTTAGGTATCTGCATCTAAAGCAGATTTATCTGTGGATATTCATATGCGGACTGCCTAGATTTCTCATTAGTAAAAGAAAATTAGGCCATCTATTATTAGCAGAATATACATCTAACTATTTTGATAATAAGAATTAACAATGTTGATAAGTAATATTAAAATAATCTTTGGGTATTCCACTACAAAGGCATAATTTGCTGTCTAATTCAGTATGCATGTTTGCAGTTATATATTAAGAACTCCAGAGGATTTTAGCTCCTGCCAGAATAATTGAATGCCAAGCATCTGTCAACAATCAAATCTGTTAGAAATCCTCTTAAATAGCCCAGGAATAGAAGAAGGTAAGATAACACTGTAATAATAAGCCTAATCTCAGAGGAAGAAAAGCGAATAGAAAGGCAACAACCCATTTTGGTCTGATTAAAAATTTTCAATCTACATATAATGTAAAGGTTATAATTCTGTTTTCATTTATACTTGGTGGCAAGCTTCATAAAATACACTAAAACATAGATGTCATTCATTAATTATTGAGTGCCAGCTAAAATAATTCTCTCTCAGAACGACCTAAACTAACACATATAAACTATGTGAATCTCATACAGCCCTTGATGATAACCTTTGCACATTAATTTTCTTCACATAGGATTAAACAGTAGAAAAGATATCCCAAATGCTGTTTTGTTAGTAGCTTTTTCAGAGATTTTTTTTATTTGCAAACCACATCTCTATTCAAAGCTTTTAAAAAAACACATGAGAAAAATAATTAAAACATGTTTCTAAAATAAAAGAAAGAATTTAAAGAGTCTAGTACTTTCATTTTGAGCTCTCATTTTCAAAGGTATTTCTCATTGCAAATGAAAAGTATTTTTCACTCCTAAATAATTTTTCAGTGCTGAGTGTGCTCTCCTTTTTTACTTTTAATTGAACCCATTTTGGTCAGAAAATTTTAATCTCTAAAAGATGAAGTTTTTTCTCAGTACCACATGCAAACATGTATATCCGAAAAGTGTCCTCTTAAGAGAAAGTGAAATGCTCCAAGCTTACCATCCGTGTGAGGCGCAGATCTCATATGACCATGAGATGACAGCACTTCAAATGGACATTCTTTAACTCCACCTACCATAAGTGCTCAAAGTAAGCACCTTGTAGAATGAAGTCTTTTAGTCTCTTACCATTACCTGTGAGCACAATCTGCAGTGATTTCTGCTGTTCAGGTACTTCCTTTACTTAAAACAGGACTCACTATGTATAATGACAATAGGCACTAATTAGAGAGGTCTGACACATAACAACTTTGAAGTTATGATTTTGGTAAACTGAGAGAGATTTCTTGTGATCTGTTCAACAGAAATTAACTTCCCTTTAGATGAAACATGGACCAAAACTTTCTCTCAGCACACATGACCAGTAGAGAGGCCACTTAGCATTTTATCTTTTTCTGTCTGCTGCTATACAGCCCTTTAACAGAATGCAACCCTGCTTTCAGGAAAGTACCCAATCTGTTATTCTTCAAAGCTAACAACTAACCATGTATCTTTATTATTTAAAAGATTAGAATAGCAGACCAGCATTGTATAAGCAACCCAATGATAGATCTTACCTCTCAGGTCAAGCATGGATTAGATGGAGTGAAAAAAGGAGTCTCTGAAAAATGCATCCAATCTCAGAACTAAAGTACACACTCCTTTTACTGTTGAGTTAGTAAAGGGTATGCTGTACGTTGAATTCTTGTGTTGCGTACAGAGTTTCCTGCTTGCCCAGAGCAAAAGCAGCTTCACAAAATTAGGTGCAACACTGCAGAAGGTGGTGTTTCTAAAAGAAAGATGCAGACCATGGAACACAAGACAATTTAAACAGGTTGGGGCAAGTAAACACCTCTGAGCCTGGAAATGACTCTATTGAACTGGAAAACAAATGTAGCATCCCACCAGTAAAGTTTTCACTGAAAATCAAAGTTTTTCCCCTCTTGTTTTTTAACAGTCCCAAGGAAGATGCTATACATAAACCACAGCAAACGCTTGTGAAAAGTGAATAAAATTTGGCGTTTCATTATATCATTAGTAATTGTTCTATAGGAAAAACCACATCTTCTTTGTTAACCGGAGTCAAAACAGAGCTTCATGGTATAACAAGACATTTCTTCAAATTTCAATGCATTGAATAATTAACACCCAAGGTTTTGAAAGTTCGTATACCTGTATCTTATTTGTTGCTTAGGTATGGATGCTTTTAATCAAAGCAAGTCTGTAAAAAAAGGCTTACTGAGCAGATACGTGAAATCAGTATAATGAACCCCTGAAGCATAATATCCTCATCACCTCCTTATAATACTTGCTCTCATCATAAGGAGTGAAATAATCCATGTTTTTGGACACCATGTTGCATCAAGTCTTTATGGCTTTACTTGTGCCTGGTCTCTCACAGAATGGTGAACTGGAAAAGTTCTGTCAGCAAGGGCCAAACTGCTGACAGAGCCAATTGTTAGGAAAACACGCTTCAGGTTGTCGTTATAGCTATCAGAATGTGTTTTCTTTTACATATGCACACACACATATAATAATGTTTTCTCAAAATATATATTCAGCATGGTCAGAAATCTCTGCTGGGGTTCACATCACACTGGAGGAGCAATCAGTGGAAGGACATACTACAGCTGTGCATATGCTAAATATATTAGCATCAGAAACTCCCACAGCTCAGTGGTGGTATCATATATCATTGCATTTAAGAATGTACAGTAGCAGTCACCTTGCAGTGATCTGATCCAAAAGACTAAGTCAGCAACACAGGGTACTTTCATGATGGCAAGGAAGGAATGGATAGTAATCAAAATTCTCTTCTATTAAGAAAGTGGCGTCTATTCGAGGGAGACAATCTAAAATTCACCTTCAACTCTTTGATGATATCGTAACAATGCAGAAGTTAACATAAAAGAACTTTTCACACTCCCTCCCATAACATCCTCATAAGGAAGCACAGGCCCTGTGGGCTAGATGAGTGGACAGTAAGACGGATTGAGAACTGGCTGAATGGCAGAGCTCAGAGAGTTGTCATCAGCAGCTCAGAGTCTAGTTCGAGGCCTGCAGCTATTGGTGTTGTCCCAGGGGTCAGTACTGTACCCAGTCTTGTTCAGCTTATTCATCAATGGCTTGGATGAAGGGACAGAGTGTACCCTCAGCAAGTCTGCTG
>Ga0181612_174205_pt1 | contig 12862 bp, 10 predicted proteins | sample HoacroProtozoa21_FD_119630 | JGI IMG/M metagenome (GOLD analysis project Ga0181612, IMG submission 119630) | Hoatzin crop microbial communities from Cojedes, Venezuel. Combined Assembly of Gp0051906, Gp0051904, Gp0051908 | reverse complement strand
TTTTGCACATTTAAGAGTTAATATAGTCTTATTCCATCCTCAAACTGAACATGGATCTAGAAATACCAGTGCTGAGTCTCACAAGATGCCCATACCATCTGGTGATAGACTGTTTACACCCAAGATTCGCCTAAATCCTTCTGTTATCTACCATAATGTAGCAGTAATCTTGTCATCTTTTCAACTAAATATCAAACTCCTGGAATCAGGACACCTTTAGACTACTGCTTCTTAACAGCAAGTCTTGCCCCAGCTAATTTCTCAAGAGTAAAACAGTGGCTGATGGTACTTAATATCACTGAAGTGAGCTACAACCACTCTCGGTAAGCTAAAGGTGGTCCTGATTTTCCTGGCCTAAACAGGACAAAGTTTAATCACACCAGTTTAAACACAATGGCATCTTTTCACACTTTCGTATGAAATGATTCACTAAACATCTCACCAGATACTAAGCCATTAATAGCTAAATCATATGGTCTCACAAACTAAAGATGGCCACGTCTTGTTCCAAAGCTACAGATGTGTTTTACACCTGGAATGTGATTTCTAGTACTACACACAAAAGCAGTTCTTCATCTCTTCAACGCCAGGGAAACTTCACAGCCCTCCCTGGGAATGGGAAGGTCCCCACTGCTGTGCTTTTCGTGCCAGAATCCCCCAGCTGCTGCACGAGGCCTAGCAATCTGCCTCAACAGGAAGCACGGGTCAAAGGAGCAGCAGCACTAACTGTCGGCAAGCTGACCCCCGTGGAGATCAGCAACAACCGGTCAAACGTTTAACTAGTTACGTGCGAGCCATCTGGAAGCGAAACACAGGTCAGGGAAAAGGCACTACGTTCCAGCTCAGATGGACGGTAAGCAGGGCTTTGCAGCTTGCGAACTAAACCACGCTACGGACATAAGAATAAATACAGATCCATGGACTAGATTCCAAGACTGTCAAAAAAATTTCAACTGAAAAATACTTCCTATAAAAGGATCAAAACAAATTGTTTCCATTTCCATAAGCAACAAAACATAATCAACTTATTGAGTAAAACCACATCCTCCATGCTAGCTGCCAAGTCTATGTTCGTGAAAGAGAAGTTAAAGGCTCTGTAAAAGTCTGTCAAATACCTAAAATTTCAAATAATTAAACAATTTTAGACTGTTTTGTAAAATGCAAACATTTTCCAAAATGTTGGAAGGAAACTCTTTTTACATTATAAGGAATATATAAATCTTTGTTTCAATTAAATTGGCACACTCATTGCTACATGACAACAGAAGGCTGCCCAAAGTCCACTTCTCATAAATCAAGGACGATGTTAGCTGTAACAATGTGTGACAAGAGCCAAGGTACTTCAGGCCACTTTCAAAAAACATCAAAGTATTTCAGTAATAAAAAGCTTAATACACAACTCTAGTGGACTGACAAATGGTGAAGCATCAGGAGGATCTGGAACAGGGCAAAAAGCGCAAAGAACAGACAGAAAGTTGGGGCCCGTCTCTCTTCCTGCTTAGAATAGCAGAAAAACCAGTAATTTTTACAGTAAATGTGCTGTGAAACTCCAGTCAGTCAGAAGACAAATGGGTCTTTTCCAACAACTAACAGTCCAGCTGTTTTGTCCCTTTCAGGCATGAGAGAGATTTCAGATAAAAGCCTTCGAGCACGAAAAAATAGGAAGGAAAACAGCCTTGGGGCTCCCACAGAGCTGCAGACAATCAGAAATTCTGCATTCTAAACTCCTCAGTAAATGGACACAACCCATTATCTGCAGCATCCCTTTATTTTTTCCCAAAATACCTTGCACTCACAAGAACTTCTCCATCTTATTCAGCTGAGTTATTGTTTTCGCCCTACAACAGCATTTGACTTGTACTTATGAAAGCAGATTAGAAGAGCAATAAATGCAGCTCGTGGAAAATATGCTGGCAGTAACCTAGAATGGATATGAAACAGGTTCATTTTGTAATCTGAAACTCAAGCAAAATTTTGAAAGGCAGAGGGAGTTTCACTTAAGAACTATCTTGTTAAATATCATTTAAACAGTTAACTTCTCTGAAATTCGAAAGACTACAATTCATGACAGATGTTCTAGACACCACTATGTAGTAGATCTTCTAATACACTAAATCAGGCTACTGAAAAACACCTACCTGGTGGAAATGCGGCTGAACACAGCATTAAAGTTATTGCAGCTAAGAGAAAAAAGAACCCCAGAGGCAGAATTACGTAGCTCGGCTGCATGCTGGTTCCCCTCACGGTAAGTGTGGATGAAGTGGCAGATTTCTGGCAGCAACTGCTTTACCAGCATAGTCTCGTCTAGTCGCATGGTATCCTTTGGTTGCTAAAAATAAACGTTCAGTATTTGATGAAATTCAGTTTTGTAGGTTTGGAGGCAAAAAAATGGAGCATCTGCCACTAGTAGGCAGAGGACCTGAATCCAAATTCCTAATTCTGCCTGCAGGCTACCAATGGCTCTAGCGTACGTAGTCTACGCAGAAAAGGCTTCTTCCCATTGGAACAATAGCCCATATTATTCAAACCACCTTACATTTTCAGCTAAGGCACCAAAATACGTAGGACACCAAGTTGATGGAGCTCACCAAGTCTCAAGCAAAACATCAAACTAACTAGTTTTTGAAGTAAAATACATTTCTGTTTTGACGAATGAACCCTGTTGACCTGTGCAAGTATCAGCAGTCGAGCTATCTCGGCTTTGACTGGAAGCTCAAAGAGCAAAGACCCACCCTTACTTCTCTTTTGGGCAGTATTCTAACCACTGTACTTTGACAGCAAATAATTTATTTTAAAAAATGAACTGAAAAGGAGGTGCTTCTCCATTGGCCTTGCCTGGGATTGCTCTATACGAGTCAAAAATGGCTCAACTTTCCTGCAAAAGAAAAATCCCACTTTTGCCAGTTTGCACAGTATGAGACATAAGGAAACTATTCACAAAAGAATTCAAAGTGAAACTTTGCTCTACTAAGAGCAAGTTTTAACAGAAGGGTCAGCATTAAAGCTTTCTAAAATTCTACCAATGAATTTACCATAGGGAATTGGGAAGTTTCAGAGACTCCCACTTAGTTGACCTGAGTCCTGTTGCCATGAGAACTTGATGAAACATTGAGCAAGAACAGCGAGCAAGAAATACGCCTGAAGATATCACAGAACACAACGCTCTTTGTATAGAACTTCGGCTCAGTGTTATTAAAACATATACTGGCTCAATTTGCTCTCATCTGGATTGACAAAGCAAGATGTATTCAGCACAATTTTCAGCTGTTCAAATATCATCACGTATCAGGAAAAAAACATTAATGTTGCATACAATATACATAGAAGAAATATCTTAAAGAAATTAATTTCCAAAGCTAAAACAGTTGGTTTTTTTTACTTACTTGCCACTTGACAAATCTAACCGTAATATGGTCATCACCTTATAAAGAAAGAACCTTCAAACACTGTTGCAGGGAAACAGCAAAGAGCTTAGATGCTTTCATGACATTCACCCAGGAATACAGCTTTAAAAAACAAATTCCTTTCTTGCTAAAGGAATAAGCCAGCGTAACTTCTGCTCACAGTGAAGTTTGGCTTTGCAATCATACAGTTTAGCACGGTAAATTGTGCAGCCGTTTACGTCCCAAAGGTAACAGCAAACTGCTGTGCAGCACAGCTCTGACTGGAAACCTCAGGACTGGACTCCCAGTGGAAGTTTGGACGTGGTTTACTAATGTAATCTAGGAAACACCTGCAAAAGTAATCTTCAGAACAGTGATAGCAAAGTTTCTGCTGTATATACAAGTACATAAAAAACTTCTTCACCAAATGAAGGTTGTAAGAAATTTAAAGAAAAATCAACACTGTACGCAGAAAGTTTTCTAGTATAAAACTTCAAACACTTATATTGAATTATCTGCTACTTTTAATGGGATTTACTATCTCATTACTTTTCCAGTTTAAATTGTGGGATGAAAACGTTTTGATGCATCTGTTCAAAAAAGTACTGAGCAGAACATGCCACAAGCACCCAAAGCTTCATAATCACACTTCATTCGTCATCTGGGTTTGTGTTTTCCCTCACTCCAGTTGACACAAGTCTCCGAGTACAGTTGTCTGCAATTCTTTTTAACAAATTATTAGAAGAAAATGATTTTTTATTACTCCACAAATTAGCTGAGAAATGGGAAGGGCAAATTCAAAAGTTTACTTGAATCTATTTAGCTGAAAAACATCACTAATTTTAGGCAAGAAATAAGCACCCTACAAATCCTCAATTATCAATTATATCATCTACTTGCACTTGTAGGAAGTTCTAGTATTTTTTAAATAACATTAATCCTACTTTGCTGTAAATCAGATGAGTTTTAATTTTAGCATCAGTAATAATAGATACACAAGCATTTGACTTGTACTCTCTAACTCATTTGATTCCAACTTAGCAATTCCTTGTGCAAGCCTACTCACCCCTGCCAGACATTTTTCCAGTGTATCCAAGATAATCAGCTGAGATAGATATAAATTCTTTTCAGCAGTTTCTCCAAATATTCTCTAGAAGTAGAAAGGATATGGATTCATCTGAGACACAGAAATTTGACTTGTAACACATCACAGTAATGTTGCAGAGGGGCACAGTACATTACGGCTCCTTTACTGCTCTGGTTTTGAGTTTAGAAATAAAGCCAGCAAAAGTTAGATTAAAATAGGAATTAAAACCTTATTACTGCAGAAATATCTTTGTCCAGTCAAATCGAATAAGGAACGAACAGCTACTGCAAAGTAAGACCAGAGGTACACTGCACCCCCTTACCTTCACCAGGCCTACCAGTTCTTCAGAAATGAAGGTTATACCTTTTCAAAAACTATTTTGGTATCAATTACTGCTGACTCTTTTCCAGTTATGTATTTCATTGCCAGCATCTCAATAAAACTGATGTTACAAGAAATCCATACAGACAAGCTTATTAGAGTGTTGCAAAATTTAGCGCAGACCACAGGAAGCAACCCCCGAAACCCTGCAGAAAGATGCCACGCTGCAGACAGAGGACGAGGCAGAATTCCATCCGGTGTCTGAGCTAGCACCCAGTATTACTGCCAGCAACAGCAACTAGTTCCAGCGATATTAAGACAGCAAATAAAGCAGAAAATATTTAGCAAAAAATATACTGGTACTACTGCCTACACATGGAACACATGTAGCAGTCACCCAAAGGAAGCTACATTTCAAACCTGGGGAGAGGTTCGCTCCACTAAGTATCAGCAAACCCTCCAGACTTCTTGCTAAATGTAAAACCATTACGACAGTATATTGGTCTGTTCTGTTTCAGCTACAGAAATCCTTCAAAAATAATGCTGATTCATACAGGAGCTCAGTCCATCAAACATACCAAACGCTAAGTCTTGCTCCTCAGTGCAAAGCAGAAGTTGGCTTTGTTAGTTGACGTTTTTAGCTAGGTCTTTCCTCTCAAAATCTGCATATCGTATACAGAAACTTCTTTTAACTGTATAGTTTTCTCATTAATCAGACAATCATCTTACACATCCACACATTCCTTCATGCCTATGGAGTTTAATTAAAATAAATTCTCTCTCAAAAGGGATAACAGGTAGCTTTAAGCAGACTAAAGCCCCTGGCAGCAGGACAACCTGTTTTCTGATGTTATCAATCCTTTGTAGTGTTTTAGCAGATGCACATCTCTGTACAACTGACACCCAAAAGAGCTCACTGCAAACTATCGTAGAAACCATAAAAAAAAAAACAAGCACTGCTAGAGTTTGGCCAGTTCTGTTACCTGTTTGTGGAGATTCCACAGGATCACAAATCACAGGGCTTCAAAACTCAATGAACTAAAACTTCCCTCATGACAAATTCAAAATCAGGCCTTCATGAAAAAAAATAATCAAACTGCATCTTTCTCCTTGTTAAGGATTCTTAAACCTTCCATTTACCCAACTTGAAGGTAATAGTTATTTTTCTAGAGTTGACACACTATGGTCTTCCATATTCTTTTTTTTTTTTTCTTTCCAGGTTTCTCTTCTCTTTGGTTCTACTGAGATCTATTTTAAAAGACAGTTTTAGTGATGCTGATGAGCCAAATATTTTGGAGGATTTCAGGAATACTTCTACGGTTCCCTTGGAGGCAGATCAAAAAATCAGTAAGCAGAAGGAAACCATCTACTAATACACCCGGCTCTAAAGATTTCTCTCTGGGAACTCGTAGAAAAATCACCTTGGGTCTCATCCCTTCACACCAGTCCACCGCCCTCAGTACCAACATGAAGTTTTTTAATGAGAGGCTGCGATCCGTATCAAACCATAAATGGAGAGATGCGTTATCGTTCCCACACATTTTTCATTCACTTTTCTTTCTGACTGGGAAGGTACACCTTTGGAGGGATGAGTCTATAGTGGCAGCGTTCAACAAGAGATTGTTTTCAAAGATTTTTCTTAAAGGTTCTGACTGAAAATCATCTGGTTGTTAAAATACATAGGCATTTTATATATACACACACACAAATGCTAAAGCAACCAAACAGCCTGGAAAAACCAAACAGCCCAAGTTTTAAATCCTTTTCCCTTCTCCCTTTCCCAAAATGATTCCTGGCAGGTCATGCTCTGGCAGGACAGAGGGCGGGGGGGGAACCTGGTGCTGCTGCTCTACTGACTCTGCTAGCCCTGCTTCCCTAGCTAACCAGAGCATCTTCCCATGCGATGGAAAACATCCTCCCCCATCTCCTACCAAGCAGCGCATTTGACTGGTACCTAAACATCGCTGAGACCCAAGGTGGCAGAAGGCACCTTTACGTACCCCCTCCTTAGCTGGCCACATACCCTGCCCATGACTAACGGAGGGCTCCCCTCAACCACCACCTTCCTTCAGGTCTGTCTGCCACTACGGTCTCACCGCCTTTATACGTAACGTAGCTCAGTTCAGTTGATGAACTTTCGCACGTCAGGATGAAAAGAAAAAAATTAAGTGTAAAAGGCAAGCAATGACCTGACTAAATTTCAAGTGACTCTCTGCAGATTGTATAATATGAATAACAGCCATTTTGAAAAACATTTTTTTGCAAACATTTTGAAAACAATTCAAAATTGGAAAACTTACCATGTTATTAACATTTTTTAAGATATTAGTGAGACCACTGATAACCAGGGAAAACTTGTACTTGGAAATGTTTATGAGACATTCCTTGTTGTGCTCCGTACTGACTTTGGTGTGGGTATTCTGCTGGCCAGCCTTTATTGGAAGCTACAAAAGAAGATACAAGCATTATAAGCTTTTTTACATTGAAAGTTACATCTTTAAGATGGGTTAAAATTTTTTGAGATGCCAGAAACAACCTTGAAAAACATTCTACAAAAGACAACTACAAACACATTATTTCATTTTCTCTACATTCATCTTCCTATTAGTTATCTACAAAACAAAATACTGTTCACCTATTCCTTTTTCTGAATTGAAACTAAACATCTTTTTTGTGATAAATTTTCTACAAACCAAATGTCAAAGCAATCAAAAGGAGCAGAAAAACATAAGACAGAACTCTGAGAAGAAAAGTTTCTTTATTTCAAAAATTGGCTCGTTAAATATCAAAAATCTTCACAAGGCTGACACCTGCAAGAAAACAAGGGCATCTTGAAACCTGCACGGAGGCAGAATCCCCGCAGCCCACAAAGCAGGCGAGCGGGAAGGTGGCAGCAGTGGTTCCACGCGTGTCCTCCACTCCTTCCCGGGACAGAACTGGCTGAGAGGCACAACCGAGTCGCAGGAGGACCCACCACCGGCGGCCTCCACAGGCTCCAGGGCTTGGCTGGCTTGGGGTCCCCACGCGAACACCCCACCACCAGCCCGGCGGCGAAGTCTCGGCCTCCAACACGCTTCGAGCGCTCGCGAGCCCAACACAACTTGTGAGCCCCACACCACCTACCCAACAGCCAGCGGTAAAATCTTGACTTGAAACGCATCTTTTCTGGGAAAGAGAAGATTCAGTGACTGCGCGCACCCGAGACGTTTCTCCGGCTGTGTGAACACTGGGCACTTTGTTCTGCGCTGGACCCAAATTCTTCCAGGGTCACAAACGAGTCACTTCCCAAGCACGCACTCACTGCCCTGCCCGCTCCTCGCTGGAGCCGCCCGTCACCAACCACCACGCAAAAAGGTGAGAAGCGATTCTTCGCAAAAATTCATTTCACTGAGGATTTATATTTTTAAAAAGCAAACAAATGTGGGAACAAAAAGGGAACTGGTATTATCACCTCTTCTTATAATTCACACGTGCCGTTTGTATTTTAAAGCGCGACCTAGGAATTCAGCATCTATAGAAACTTCAATTGCTACTACAAGTTTTAACCAACTTTGACTAGAATGCTCGGTGAACGTGTACTCTGAAACACACTGAGAGCTCAAAGTAAATGCCACAATGTAATATTTTTGTATTAGGGTATCTTTTCTAAAAAAAAAAAAGAAAATAAAAGAGAGAGAGATAATTTAAGAGCGGTTAAAAGAAGGTGAAAGAAGGATTCCAAGGAATTAGAGTCAGCTTTACAGCTGCAAAGTTCTGACAGTGCAGCCTTCCAGGCTGGGGCACTGCAGACCGGGTGGGGGTACCGTCCACACTGCCATCCCACCGAACTGCTGCCAGCAGCCACCAACACCTCCGCCAAGCATTTAACATCTCTGTCTTCACTGATAAAAGCTTAAAGGCCCCTATCTAAAATGCTAGATGAATTGTACTAAAGGACCCAGACTTGGCATACATTTTTTCAACAGTTTTGACTGCATCACTAAATGCTGTCTACTGAACCCTGGCATCTTCCATTTGCAGGGAAACGGACCTCTCTATGCACGGTGTAGTTTTCTGCCCAAGTGTCATCTCCCCTCCCTATAAACTGTGCTTCGGGTTTAAGTATCAGCTCTCCTGGTACCACAGGCTAGGCTCACAATGGAAACCGGCTGCTTTCTTCCGCCAAGCAAATGGTCGACTCTTAATTTAAGAAACGACGGAGCTGCCGCAGATCGCAGCGAAGCCCCCATGGCAACAGGAACCCCCCGAGGAAGGCATGCCCCCCACTCCACCCAGGGCCCGGTACCCCCGGCACCCAGGGCTGGACCCCCAAGGGGCTGCCCCCCGCCCGCTCAGCCTCCCAGGGCAGCAAGCTCCCGCGGGCAGGCAAGGTAATTTCCACTTCATTTTGCAGTTCTCTTGCAAGCGCTCACATTGCAACGCTTCAAAACCGTGCGATGCACTCCAATGCGCTCGTTTGAAAAACGGAAAAAGCAGAACAAACAGCATTTATGACTCAAGCTTTGTTTTCACATTAGATGTTATTTTTACAATACATTTCGGAAGTCATTAGTGGAATATAGATACATTTAATTAAAAAATTCACCATTACTAGTACTTTTTGTTTGAATTTTCAACTCTCCATGCTGACAACAGCAGAAAAGCTCAACACCACCGAGTGATAAAACACTTCAGAAGCGCCTCTCAAAGAAATTGTGTCATACATCTAGTTCTGTGCGCTTCCATGCTACAGAAACATCGCATTACCACTTCTGGAGCTTCCTGCCACAACAGCCACTGCAACAAGGTCACCTAGAAGTAAAACTGCTTTTTATACCACCATTTAAAATAGGAAACTGTATAAAAAAGGAAATATTAGCACTGTTTTGGCTTGGTTTTTATTTCTCCGCTCTTTCCTTTGTGCACTCTGACATGCTGGAGCGTTATACGTCCCCCAACGGGATGCAGTGCCAGTGCCGTGTGACCAAAATGAAACTATTTAACATCTATACAAATAGCTATCAATCAAAACATTACAAGGAAAAAAAAAAGAAAAAAGTTGACATTTTACTTTCACTGCCTTTAATTTTATTTTAGAAAAAAAAGTCTGACACAAATGGTTTCCTGTATCCCTTTTATTTGAATTAGAAACAGAAATTGAAGCACAAAGCTTAAATATCACTGGAGCTTCAACCTCTGAACACATGCACCGTTCTGCACTCATCCCAGCTTGGCAGGGGGATAGCCCACTACTTCAGTTCAGCTATTTTCACCACGGAAATAGGAAGCAAGAGCCCACAACGTTGTAACTGCCATAATTTGCCTTATTTTACGCAGTGGACAAAGACAAAACAGATAGGTGAAATCTGGAATCGTTCCAACTATCAAATTGTAAATCTTTGCAGATCAATTAAAAAAGAACATTGCTGCGAAAGACAAGGAAAAGCCATCAAGCAGCCGAGCCTGGCAGTTGCAATAACACAGCACAAGACCCAGCCTGTGCTGAAGTCGGGATACAAGTCACCCGGTAACCCGGGTGTTGCTGAAACCACTACAACAGCACACCTGCAAGCTGAAGAATCCCAGCATCGCCCAGCTTCCACCAGCCACGCAAGCTCCCTGGGTGTTAAAACACACCTTCTGACCACGCAGACAGTTTAAGTTAAACTTAGCTTCTAGAAATGCGTTTCTGACTTCCAGTTAAGAAGCCCTGCTGACCTATCTACAACTTCTCCCAAATCTGCTACCGATACAATACTGGAGCTGAACAACTCTCACAAGGTTTACTAAATGTAAAGAGATAACAAAGCACTATTAGTAGGAGAAAAAAGCAACACAATACATATGTGATTCTTATTTTCCTTACATTTCCAAACAGCATACAATAGCAGATAAAACTTAGAAATATAGATCTGACATACCCTCAAGAAGACAGGATTGTTAAAAATAATCCAGCTGAACTAGCAGCTATTAAAATATATTTATTCTTTTAAATCAATATTTATTACCCAAAATATGCAAATTCCTCTCTCGACTTGCCAAATTCTTCCATCTTTATGAAAAATGTAAATTAAATCATAATCACAAATATATTAAAAAATAATATCATTTAAGAAAAAAATGTCACTAGGCCAATTCACAGACATGCAGTATCACAGCACCCGGTCAGCTGCTAGCACCTTAGAAAACAACCCTAGAACAGTGCTTCAAAAGCTGTTTCAACACACAAGTCTGGCACCTGAAAACTCACCGCCCCTGCGCATTAATACGGCACAAGTTATTCACCATTCTGCAACGGTGCCTGGCGGGCACAAGTCACCCGGTCAGCTCGCTGCCTATGGCGAGATACTGCTGAGGAGAGAGAACGCAAAGGTTTTCCTGCGCCGAGTCACCCTTACCTATCTGTTTCTGGGCATAAGAGCGTTTCAGTCCCTTCAGACTCCAGAGACAGCAACTTCTTCAATTTAAAATTTTAAAAAAAAAAAAGCAACTACTTGGCAATTCCGGAGGAAAAAAGAAATGAAGATTTAATGTGCATTCTTAACAATATCTTTACAGTCAAATTATAAAAAATGGCTTTGAAGCTTTAAAGTAAGTGCTACTACAGAACTGCAAAGCTGTTTAAAAAGTGGAAAGCACTGTGGTATCGGACAGCACCGCAAGACTGTCGTATCTTTGGAAGCGGCCTCAGTTTGGAGGCTCATGTACTTTTATCCAAAAATGTTCAGTTAAGGGATCCCTCTTTGCTCACAGGTGTCAAAATGAGTGTTTTTCAGGTCTATAGAAGAGATACTAGCACCTGCGTCAGGTATCCTCGTCTGACACAATACAGCACGATCTTATGCTAAATGTACGTGGACAGACTGGAACTTCTGCAAGATATCCCACTCAACCTGCTGAGAAAGGTGAATGTTACACCATGGATTTTTCTCTATCACCTGTAATTAATGAACACAAAGTTTAATCATCTCTATTTAGTAAAAGACTATTTAATAGTCTTATTTTCCGGAGCTACGGAGCAAGTCCAAGTGCTTTACCGCTTCAAAGTCACTCTTTCAACTTTTTTGTGCAAGATCCAACTTTGCAGAGCATGAAGGATTCAAACCCGGACAGATAAACCCCGCCGGCCACAGGATGCAGAGCGAGAGCTGTTGACACCACCATCCTGACAAACCTCTAGCAGGGGCAGCAGCCACCCCAAGCACCAACGGGTGCCCTGTGGCTCAGCACCTCCAGCATTCAGCTCGGCGGGGCTGGCAGACCGCTGGGCCCTCTCGCTGCCGCCGCTGCCTCCGCCTCACGAAAGGCACCCAGGGGTAAATCATCACCGTCGGAGAGGGGAAGGTGGGAGACCATCCCAGAGGGTTTCCTTCCTCGGAGCAGGAAAATTCTCCACTTGTCTAGAATGGGCTCATCATTTTCAGTAGCAGCTGGAGATGTCTGAATGCATCTAAGCCTTGTACCTTTGATTCAGATTCAGGAGAAATTAACACACACAACAGCTAGGAAAAAATCCCCAGTGCTATCCTTAACAGCACGGAAATCTACCCAGCTTTTCCCCTTCAAACAACTCCTTGGAACTCCTTCAGCAGACCGCAACGCAGGGACACACTGGTGAGAGACAGAACAGTCACAAAGCACCACCCCTTCCCCAGCATCAGTCCTGCCCGAACCAGGCACAGATCTCTCAAAAATCAACAGGCATCTTCCTCCCAACTACAAGCACACACTGCATCACCTTCAGAAGAGGCATTATTTAGTACAAGAACCTCACAACTCAGCCTTCAGAAGAACACAGAACCCTGATAATATGTTATATAGGTGGCTCTAAAAAAAAAAAAACAAAATCGTATTTTCATAAGGTTAACTAAGAGTTGGCACTGAACAAACATATATTTACCCATCCTGTTAACACAGACTGCTGTGTTTAAGGAAGGATCATCAAATCCTCTCGATGCTTTTCAGCAGCTCATTCACAGACTCAGGTAGCATCTGTTGCACGTGGGCCATCCCTTCCTCTGTTCTTTCGGACACCATCTGGGCACAGCGCAGCGCTCCGTTTTGAAATCCATCACACACACAGTTTTAGGAA
>Ga0181612_117177_pt1 | contig 12863 bp, 8 predicted proteins | sample HoacroProtozoa21_FD_119630 | JGI IMG/M metagenome (GOLD analysis project Ga0181612, IMG submission 119630) | Hoatzin crop microbial communities from Cojedes, Venezuel. Combined Assembly of Gp0051906, Gp0051904, Gp0051908 | reverse complement strand
GAGATATTCAAGACCCGCCTGGACAAGGTCCTGTGCAGCCTGCTGTAGGTGACCCTGCTTCAGCAGGGGGGTTGGACTAGATGACCCACAGAGGTCCCTTCCAACCCCTACTATTCTGTGATTCTGTGGTGCTCCAAGAGCAGCCACCAGCTCTGCGTCCTGGCTAACCTCTCCTCGACCTGCTCTTGCAGCAGCACGACGACACGCAGGCCAGCTGGCAGGGGCCAGGGACAGAGGTGGTATTTCACACATCAGTAGCAGCGATATTAATAGAAGTTTCTCAACTGGCTTATAGGTCTCCAAATTGTTGCAGTCAGTAACATTCACCACTGTAATTTATTTTTGCAGGAGTCCAGTGCCATATATTTGCTTCTGTAGCAGTTGCTCCAGCTCAATAATTGGAAGAGAGTAGTATATAGCCACTTGTCTCTTATCTTCACAACTGTGTTGGCACAAATCAATGCACGTATTACATTAAATGTGCACTGGAGCACAGGACTTGCCACGCTGGCCTCTGGCGCAGGAGCCTGGGCAGCGGCAGCACCAGGAGCTCCCACGGAATCACTTACTGCTGTTATCAATTTCAGGTCTTCGGAAACAAGAGCGCCCTTCTGAAAGCCGAAGGTGCCCTTGGTGCGCGTTAAAATTCAAATCAATATAAATGATGGAACGAGCTCAGCAATATGCTCCAGCTCAAGAAGGACCACCCGGCTCCGGCACTGCCCCTGCCAGGCTCTGCACTCACTCCCTCAGCATTTTTGCCATCCCAAGAAATCCATAAAATGTGATGTTTCAGACTATTTCTGCACAGTTGAGATTTTATTTCTTTATTTTTTATTTTTGGCCATATGGTTGAAACCTATTTACCAGATAATATCTTCCATGGATCATTTTAATTCATCTGTTGATGAAGCTAGCTTTAATTTCAAATTCTAATGCCTTTTTTGTCTCTGTATTCCTCATACAATTGGTTTCCTTCTGAGTCGTCTTTATTCCCAGTGCAAAATTAGTTTGTAGTTAATGTGGACTTGATCACTCTAGAGATAACCTTTGGATGAGGACGGTCAACCCACCACCAGCTTTGGCACATCCCAGGGAGCTAGTGCTGTCTTCATTTCCTTCTGTTTCCACGCTGAAAGCCGCGGCTTTACAACTTGAGCACAGATTTCCTTTAACTCTGGCAATACGCAGCAAAGAGTTCAGGTGGGACTTGCACTGAGTTCTGCAAACCCATTCTCCAGAGAGTCTCTGAGCACATTGAATTCTCATCTGGCAACTAACTCATTCCCTGCACAGTCCTGTAAACGACGAGAATTCAAACTGACCAATAATTGTGCAAGTTAACTGACTTTTTTTTTAAATAAATCAGACCATTAAAACCTTACTGTGACTCACTGATTAGGAGGCCTTATGGTTATGGGGCTCTTTTTGCTGAAGGTGCTTTTCTACACCGAATGTTCTGTCCTCTAATTTGAATCCAATGTGTTAGAAGTTAAGAAGTAATTATTTTAACACTTTGAAATTTGTTACAGTTAGCTGAGAAAGTAGGAAGGACTTTCACTGATTTGCTGATTCACAAATTTTCTTTGCAGACATATATGCATTAAACGAGAGGAGAGGCTCGTTTCAGGCCACTGAGGGCTCTCAAACTGCTAATTCGCTTGAAAGCAAGCATCCCTTCATCAACCACTTCTAGCAGTTTGGTTGAAAAAGTTCTTTCAAGACGTGAATCTGAAACCAAATGAAGCACTGTTCAGTACACTTTCTTTCTCTTCTGAAACACACCCCCAAAATGTTTTGTGTTAAGATAACCGGGAAGACATAAAAATAAACCACATTTCTCATAAACACATGCATTGCTTCAGAACAGAGTGCTGGTTGCTGAGATGCACCTCTTTAAACCAGTACAAACTAAAAAAAAAGAGCTACTGACTTGTTATTGAATTCCCTGACACTACTAACCACAACAGTGGTAACAACTACGAAAAATGCAAATATCTTCTCATACAGGTTAATGCACCTGCTCCACTGATAACCTGGCTCGTGGTCACTGCTAATATCAGAGAAATATCAAAGATGATAAAAATATCAGTTTGAAAAAAAATATAATAGAAGATAGTTTAGCATCCTTATATAAAGAAAGGTCATCTATTTTAAACATAGCACTTGTAAGAGAGAATCTGTTGGTCTGTGTTTTCAGCTGGAGATTTCAGGTCCACAGAGAGCAGAGACACATCTGAAATTAGGAGATAAAAGGATTGTTTGTTTCCTAAACAGAAGCTTTGGGTTCTACCCCAGGAAGAGCTGACCTTGTCAGTGTTTTGATCAAAACTCTTCTGGGGACAAAGGACCTTTAAAAACGCTGAAACATATCTCCCTAGCCTTCCTCGCCTGTGTTTTTTACCACTGTAGCAGAAAATGTAAAAAGTTGCAAGCTGAACACTTTGCCTTATCCTAGAGAAGCCCCTTCCAAACCCAACAGGCACACAGTTTCCATAGCAGCTTCTTGCTGATGCTGCACGCCCGACAACGCGCGTGGCCTTTGCCAGCTCAGCAGGAATGGAAGTGTCTTAAGGCATCTGTCTGGGTGGTGTGAACCTTTAAAAAGACACGAAGGAAACAGACGCATCCTTATAGATGACGAACACCTAAGTGTGTGCTGCACAGAGCGGTGTTATTCGGAGACACCCAAGCTACCTAGCAAGGACCTGCCTTGGCATCATGGCCACATCGGCACGGCCAGCTGCCTGGGTGAACACAGCAACACTAACTTGCCCAGTACCTCCAGCACCGGCTGGAGATGGATGGAAGAGGTCAGGCAAACCTGGAGAAGCATGAGGAAAAATAGCAGTGCCTAATCATTTTGGTCTGCTCTATTAGCATTTGTTTTTCAGCTCCTGATATACCTGCCATATCCGTTAAGTCGCCCTTCAGCAGATTCTGTTACCTCCCACCCCGAACTGAGCACAACAGATCGGATTCATGCAGCTCCCCGCAACATCCCCCACCGCTGGGCAGGGTTCCCGGGAGCAGATAAATATTTCTCAGTCAGTAACATATGCATTTAAAGACAGAATACGTCCTGTTGAGATCAATAAGAGTTTTATCATTGACTTTGTGAAAAAGATATCAAGCCCTTATTTGGAATATAAATGATGCAGAACTCCCAGACCCCATCATAGAACTGAGTATCAGTAACTACCTCCAGCCCAGCTCCAAGGAAACCTGACCTCTGGGTTCCTCCACTGCTTGCATCTACCAAAACATGCCTACAACCTGCTGCTCAGGTTTGACCCCACGCTTTGAAAGAATGTTTGCTTAAAAATCCCAGACTTCTAGTATCTGCTGTAACATCTTGCTCTGTTGTTTAATTAGAAGAAAATCTATGCCAGTCCAGGAACCAAATACATCAGCGCTGCAGAGCCAGGGGTTGTTCAACCTCATCCGCACCTTGCAGCCACCCGGTGAAAGCCCTTGCAGGGGCAAGCAGCAGGTCCAGGAACTAACCTTTGCATTACGAATTATTTTCTAACTCACACTGTACACACATCACCGACAGAAGACCTCCACCCGACAGATGATACCGCAGGTATCCCTCCATACAGTCTTCTCCGCTTGCTCTCTATTTTTCTGTTCAGCAGATGGAAAAGTGGAATATGAACGGACTGCAAATGCAGTGCATGCAGCAGGGTGTGTGCGACGGGTCCTCTTCCCGAGGGACGCAGCACGCAGGCGGGCAGCACAACTGGGCTGCAGGTTAGAGCTCCAATGTTTCTTTGGAGCAAAGTGCTCATAACTACTAAGTAACTCTTTTTTTTTCCCCTCTCAAATGGTGTTATTAGCACTGCTGCAATGAAATAAGGTATGTTGTTTCTTATCTGATAATTTTAGCATTTTAATTTATGAAATAGAAGTGTATCTACACTTGGTTTCACTGTTGATTAAACACATGCATCTGAAATATTTCCTGCTTAGCCAAGTGAATATTTCACATTTTTTTTTCCCCAGTAAACAATGCTTAGGATGTCTGCTCCTTTTTCTATTACAGGGAGAAAAGATATCTTAGAGCAAGCATTTAAATGAATGTCAGTTGGAAGAAACACACACTGAGTGCAATTTGAGATAAAACTACCATTGATCCCTTCATGTACAGCCTTTGTGGCAGTGGTTGACGTGGCTATTGAAAGGAGACTGTGGTGCCAGAGTTCTTCTAAGAGATAATCCGTCTTCTAAGAGAGGATTTAGGTTAAATATACCTGTGAAAAACAGGTTATTTCAGCCAACATGATGAATGGTCTATTGTCCATCCTCCGGCACCTTGCTTGGGCTGAGGGGTTGGAAGCAGGGCAAGAAAGCGAAAGCACCAGACAGACCGGACCGCAATCTCCGTGGTGCATTTGCTCAGCCTTTTCCCATAGTTGACAGGCAGGAATATCTGCAGCAATTTTGAGCCTAACAGCAACTCTGCTTCATGCCACAACTCCACTGCAAATGTAAATGATTCCAGGCAATTGCATTATTTATCAAATTATTTCCATTTCTATTGCATGTCTTTGTAGCAGTTTGTTACCTTTTTAATAACGCTTCCCATGCAATGAGGCAGAGAATGGAATTATTAAAATGATCTCATAAATGCAGTATTGGACATTAGGCTATTTCAGGAAAATACAGCGAAATTTAGAAATACTCACGGGTTTGATGGGGAGGGAGGATTTACTGCTGAGAGAACAGCCCTCCTCGAAATCAGGGACACCGCTCACGAGTACCTGCTCGTCACTTGAAGAATGGCCTGGTTTGGAGTATGGTCCACAGCTAATAATTTCTGTGGCCCTGGGATGCTGTCTGTGTGTGTGACTACAACCTTTACATCGCACAAATAAATAACAGTAAGGTCAGAGCTTTCTGCTTTTTCTGCTTCGTAATATTTATCCGCATTAAAGTATTTGCCGAGGTCAAAGTCAACTTCTCGGGGCTTCACCCAACACGCTTGACAGTCCCTGGCATACAGGGAGGAGAGGGCGAGGGGAGAGCTCATCTGAGACTTCCCACCCTACATCAACACTGGCCAAAACCACTCAGCATCCTCCTGTAAGCAGATAGGGCTTTCCAGGCTTGGCCTTCACCCACCTCCTGTTACTCCAGATGTTTCTTAAAATGGGTGTGAAAGGGACAGTGTCCACACAGCCACCAATGTGGGACATCAACATGTCCTGAGGGCTATGGTCAGGACAGCAACATGAGCAAGGACGGGACAAGTTAGGTCCATGTCTAACAGCTGTTAGGGTAAGTCCAAGTGAAATGCAGGAGGATACTGTCTGTTGGATCGGCATTACGGTGGTTTCCATTTGATCATCTATCTAAACACACCACTGGTGTGGACAGTCCTACCGTGCAGGCAGTCTTCTGCACATCTGTAACATCTTGTCCAGGACCTGTTAGTTTTGATTTAGACAACCACCTACAGCTGCTTCGCTTCTCATTTGTCTATAACTACTTGTCTTTTCACGGTTCACAGAAAAGCCTGAGCTAATTTAGAGCCTCAGTCAAAGCCCATTTAATTCAGTGCATGTCATTCTCTTGGTGAAAGCAGGCATTAGATAAGGCCTTCCTTATCCATGACAACTGGCAGGTCTCTTAACAGCAAACTCCCTATAATTAATTTTCTGGTAAGAACTATATTTGCGCAAAATAAAGCAAGGTAAAATCCTGTTGCACTGAGTTCAGTAGAACATTTCCCACAAGGTTTTCAGGAGATGATACATTTTAAATGGAGCTAAAAAGCCTGAGGATGAAGTGGTTGAACTCAGGTTGTCCACGGCACAACTATGTGGGGCTGCTGGGGTCTCTCTTGTGGCATTGCTTCTTGATCTGTAAAATATACATATTTTACCCAAGGAAAAACAGTGGCTGGAGAAGGCACCGAGGAACACCATCTTTGCACCATTATTACCAGTACATCAGAGTCATGAAGGACACCATGCTAAACTACGGCAACTGTGAGTTGGCTAGACATCTATGTTGCACAGCACTTGGGTTCATTCGGCATTTTCTGTGCTCTGGGACTACAACAGGAGAGCATAAAGAATTAAAACAAATATTTTGCAAGGGTCTTCCTAGGTAACAGCTGCTCTTACCTTGCTGCATCAAAAAATACAGACTACTACACTTCTTTTCTTTCATAATTCTCAATATTGATCTCCAAGAAAATACTAAGAACACTTACTCCAGGGATGTGAACTGTTGCGTGTAGACATGTTTTCATTTTAGGCTTTTCATTTACAGGCTTGCTAAGTATGAAGAATTAATGGTGAGGAGAGTATAAATTACAACTCTTTCATATTATCATAAAAACCTGTAAATATTGTTCTAGAGAGAGAGAAAAAACAATGAAAGTATTTTGCTCAGATAAATATTTTTAAGAAAATAGTAGGGGCCCCTTTGGCAACATCAAACAACATAACTCCACCGAATTCAATATCAGCTTAAACAAGTCATGGATCTGGCATCCTAACTTCTGCCACAATTTTCTTTCTCAACAAATAGTTCATCTTCAGTGACGGAGCAGTCCAAATAAATAACGCTGTGCCCAGGCTATATTAATATCTATAAACACAAAAGCTGTGTTTTGTCATCATCCTCCCTTGTGTCTGTGAATTTTTAAGACAAGTCTGGAAGTGACAAAACCTCATCCCGAAGGCGTAGGGCAGCAGGAGGGGAAGAAGGGAGCATTTATAGCTATTAGAGGCTTCATGTAAATTGTTTAAAGATGCCTAGAGTCATAATTCAAATATAAAAATATCCCTAGGTTATCTAAGAAGAACAGTTCTCTATAAAATATCTTTCTTAAGGGGTGCTGATAACGGGGAGAAACAAATGAAAAGCAAACACAAACACTACCAGGGACTCTGAAGGAAATGAGTAAGCTGTGGTGAATTTCAAATAATAGAAACCTTTTGCCTTTTCTCCCTTTTCGCTCTTTTTTCCACTACACAGAAAATTAAAATAAATACAGTAAGAAAGACCATGTCATGAAAATAAATATTTGAGGAAGCAGATTTGAGTACAGCAAAGGAAAGCTCATTTTTACAGCTTTCATTCCTTCGACATGAGGCAATGATGATTTCAGCTATATGGGAAGATTTTGCAAATCTAGAAGGGTCCAATGGTGCAAAGAGCCAATTTTCCACTGACTTTGGTGAGAAATGAAGACCATCCCCCATTGGGAAACTGCCCTTTTGACACAGTTCTTCAACTTTGCAATTTATTTTCACAGGCGAAGCTGGCTGTTTGCCATAAACCATGAAAGTGGCAACGGCACGGTGAAGGACGGGGATGCTCCACACCAGCAGTCCCAGCACCTCTCCCCCGTAGCAGTTCTTACTGGTGGCGGTGGAGGGGCAAAGCACACTTGCAAAAAGCCCTGTAAAAGGCTGAAATATCCCTTTACACACAATTACCCACCCAGAGACACGCTGCTCCACATCAAGCATTCTCTCGCACTCGGAAGCGAGGTGAATCTCACGTAGTGAGCAGCGGGTGCTGTGAAGCCACTACCACATCCAGTCTACCTAATGTTCAGTGAAATATTTGCTGTGCTCATTCTTGCAGGGCAGTGACTATAGCCAGAGCCACGGAGATTAAGTGACTTCTCCCAGTCTATGAAGAGGGACAGTGGAAATCTGAGGAATCAGATCTGGAAGCGCAGCCTCCAGCCACCCTCCCCAACAACCCCTTCCCTGACGAGGACAAGCCACCACCCTCTACCTACAGCAGATGCTTTGGAGGTTTGGAGAACATGAGCATTCAAAGAAACTCCACTGAAGCTCATAAAAATATGAGAAAAAAAAATCCATGCAAGATTTCTGTGCATCAGCTGCTGACACAAAGCATTTCTGGAAGCATTCGTGAGATTAGAGCAGAAGCAGTGAACGCATTCTCAGCTTATTTGTTCCAGCTGATACCACCCGAACAGAAGCCCAAAGGCACAGTCTTTCAAACGTAGCACATTTTTGCTCTAGTTTCAACAAGAAATGCCCACAGTACAAAGATAAATTACCCATTCCACTTGTAATTGACATTAACACAGATCTGCAAGATCCAAAGACACATTTACATCACTTAAAAATTATGTTCAAATAATCATCAAAAATATCACAAAGTCTGGTCGGTTGTCCAAGAAGTTCATTAGGAATCCTATTTCCCCTGTAGACATATAATTACTTCCCTGGATATTAAACACGTGTTTCTTAAAGTGTAGCCCTAACTGTAAAATCATTCTTGCTCTTAATCATGAAAATATCCAAGAGAAGAAATATTTGATAATAATTTTTTCCTTCAAAATGCTACAGACTTACTAAAATCGTTACTACTGTTTTCTTCAGTTAGAGGACAAGTACGAACCACACATCAATTTCAAACTGCATTTAGGGGACTAATTACAGGCATTTATTTTTGAAAGTGTTGGCTGCAGCGTGTGCTCACAACGGAGAGAAACCTGCCTCGCTGCTGGGAGCCAGATCCCACCGCCTCCGACACAACAGCACCGCGGGGAGGAACTCGCTCTTTCCTGGAGCATCTTTACAGAGAGGGAGAAATAATTTGTAGCTATATGCACAGTACCTAGAGATGAATTTAATAATCATAAAGATGAGACACCTCAAGCAGGAACAGCAGCAGCTGTTTAACAGCACGCAGCGAGTGACAGCGTTTCCATTAAGGATGGGTGAACACGGGACACGTCTTACCGTTCTCTGGAGGTCTGATGCCCCTGAGACAGGGCTCTCTGGGTGCTTCATCCTCTCCTTGTGCCCACCTCTGCAAGCAGGGGTCTACTTCTAAAATTAATACACAAGCCCCAAGGTAAAAGTCCGTTGACTTCTCTAGATACCTTGGGTCACAGGGGCATGGCGGGTTTGGTCAAACCATGGCTGGGCTGCGGTCGCAAGCTCTTTCCAGCAGCAGCAGTGGTAGCAATGATGTCCTACATGTGTATCACTGAATACTACAATAACACCACGCTGAAAATAATCTGCTGGGAAAAACAGGAACAGATTGCTGATGTTACAGGAGACTGTGTCAAGGTGTTGAGAGAGAGCTTCATTTCTGGAACAGCAGCTGAAACTTGGCATAGGTTGGGACTGCAGTCATTGGCATCTCAAATATGCTCAACAACTGTTTGCGGCTGGTTACAGGAAATAATTTCCTAGCTCTACAGGAGCAGATAAACAAACTTGCAAATTTTAGGGATGGCCTAATTACACATACAAAATCAACCAGCATTGAATCTGGATTCTGGATAACTCTCTTAACCTTACTCAGATAGCCTTTTGCCTGAAACAGTTGTTCAAAAACAGCAGGAAAAGACAATGCAAGAATGAACAGGAGTTGCTGACTTACTACGCTAACGCTGAAGAAAGGTTCAACCATCGGAAAGCTGCGGAAGCGTAACAGATGGACAGCTAAGCTTTGTGGAGATACCATTTATAGGGTTACGCATACAAGCACACAACAGGTATCTCGAACTACAAAAGCAGCAGGACTGATTGTATTTGCCAGGCACGCGCAAAGGGAAGAGAACAGGTCCATGTAATTACCCTTCAGAAGCAAGGAACAGTTTGTGACCTACTCCTAAAGAGAACTATGGCAAAACTGAGTGGTTTTCACCAACAGGTTTCAGATCACGCAAATCAGTGTTCTTTAGTGTCAGCACACACCAAACCACAAGTGTTTAGTGTTGAGCTGACAGACCCACAGCCATGACGAGCTCATATCAAAACACCCTGTGATCCTCCAAAACACCACAGAGCTAAAACCAGCTTCTGCTGGGAAACAAACACTCCACAGACACGAGGCCATCAAGCCTGGAACGACTGCTTTCCGAGACCTCTGACCACTGAATCAAGTGGTTTCCTGGTTCATTTTAGTTCTCTTTTTTTCAGCAAATTGATGAAAGTAAGTTGACATGCCGGTTATTTCAGATGTTCCAATGAAGTAGAGCCATCTTCTGCCATTGTCTCTGAAAGCTAAGACGAATGCTCCATTGTCGATTCAAACTTCAAAAAGCTATTTGCAGGGTGTCATTTTTCATTTTTCCTAGGCAGGATGTAATGAAAACCCGACAAGTTATTGATGGTTTGGTTACCTGTCTGCCTTAAAGAAATTGCACAGGTGCTTTATTTAAAAAAGAAGAAAAAAAAAAAAGACAGTCAACACAATTAATGCAAAACAATGATAGGAAGCATCCTCTGAGGTTTCATTTTCTGCTGAAGTGTCACTAGAATGTGTGTCCAAAAGTCACTGCTGGCAATTCATCTCTCAAGTAATCAGTATAAAAATATTACCATGGTTTGTGCCCTGGCACCAGACTGGGAAAGATGTGCTGTCTGTCCTATTGCCATTTTCTTTCTGGCTGTTTAAAGTAATTAACCACTAATTAGGAAGTCTGAGGCAACAAATAAAAAACTGGAATGTATACAACTTTTTAAACTCAAGACACACTGAAGAATAAGAGAAAAGCCTTTCCTTCCTTCTCCGATTTCACAATGACATTGTGAAATTGTCTTTTCTCAAAACGACACAGCATCAAAGTGTGTGTATTAAAATTCCTGTTACAAAAATAATACCTAACTGAGCAGTCTGTAAATCAGCAGTCCTTGTGAGAAGGTCCTTAGGATGTGAGCTCTCGAGAAAACCATGGCTAACCTATCCCAGAGAGAAAAGTCGTTCTGAAGAGTTTAGAAGTGCAGAAGCCAACAAAAAACATTGGGTGAGAACCTTCTGCTTTTCCCTGGCCACAATCCCTCCAGCCCCTGGGAGAAGAGGCTGCTGCTTTGGGATTACCTGGTGACTCCTGCCAGCCCGGGCACCAAGGGCAGGACACAGGACGCAGAGGCTCGCCTTCACCCAGGGCAGGACTTGGGCTTCCTCTCCGACACAGCTGGCAGCAGCTGCTGGGCAGTGTTCTTCCTTATGAACAAATTAACATTTACTGCCCATCTGAATAAGCCTGCAGGCACAGCTGTGCACTAACATATCCAAGAGGCTTCTCAGCTACAGCTGCCTGGTGTCCTACACCCCTTCCCGGTGGGCCCCGAGCAGCAGAGCGCATCTCCTCCTGACCAGGCTGGGATTTGGGGGCAGCTCTGTTTGGGCTTTTGTTTGCGGATGGGTACAAAGCCCCGAGTCCTCGTCGCACTCCCACTGCTCCTTCCTGGTCTTGCAAATCCTCATCTTCTTGTCAGAAGTTATCAGGACATCAGGACTTTTACAACTGAACTTACCCTTCTAGATCTGATTCTAGGTGATGGTGGAGAGCAGCAATGAAATACCTGGAAAAATCTGGACCTAAATTACTTCTCTCCTGAAGCACATAAGCCACTTTTGAAAATGAATCACGAGCACTTTCTGGAAGCGCAGTTCTCTCCCCTGAACGTGATTTGACAAGGTCTGAGTTAGCCGGGCACTCTTTACACTTTGAAATGCTGCTGTGACTGAACTCCATGGGTAAATGCCACTATATGCTGGATTTCTGCACTTTTATTGGTTTGCAGCCAAAAAAGAAAAAAAAAAACTCCTCCGGCTTTAAGCAGTATGGCTTTGTGTGTGCAAGAGTGTGCTCATATATCACGACGCTTGTCAAAACTGCAAGATAATGGGACCAACTGGGAAAATTTCCATGAAGACAGCGAGCAAGCCTAGAGTATCTAGGTCAGATCCTGCTCTAACGAAGTGCACTATGAGGGTCCCTTTATACAGAAACTTGTTTAATTAAGATAACAGATGTTACTATTATACAAGTCCTAGTGAGGGCCTGTTTAATTGGACACTTTTACATTCTTTGCTACCAGCACAAAACATCATTTGTTTTTTATGAATTTCCTTCCTTACAATTAAACTGTATAACGAATGCACGCACTGTATATTCATAGAAAAGAAACAGCTCTAATGATGCAAGGGCTTTATATGAGCAAGAATGGGAGAAGAGCAATTTGTTTGGGGGCCTAAAAGCACAATTATTTTTCTGTCCTGGACGGCGTACACGTCTGGTGGCAGGGTAACTGTGACTTGCAATAGCCTTGGGAGAACATTGGGAATGAAGACCATTGTGTACATATTTTAAACACTCATTATTTCAAGGGAATACACATTGGATTTTGACACGTGCAAGCTCTTACCAAGCACATAAGACTGCTGCCAGTGCTGCCAGCACTGCTCCCCTCCTCGCAGCGATGCCCCGAAGCACCCCAGGGCAGGGCTCTCCAACACGGGGCAGCTGCTGGAGCCAGCACAGCCCAGACCTAAACGCTTCGCCCCGCTGCTGCACCACAGCCTGTCCCCGCGCTTCGGCTAATCAGCGGGCTGGTGGGCAGCTGCTAACGAACCACGAGGCTGGCAGAAGCAAAGTATTTCCCTAAATAGAAGCTACCTTGGTTCTCCTGCACCCAGTCTACACTTGGGGTGGAAGGGAGAAGCGCAGCAGGAAGCCACGGCAGACAGACCGAAATGCAACATCTCCCTCATCTGCTCTTGAACTACACAAATTCATGGGGAAATGACAATACATCTCTCTGACAGACTGATATCTAAAATGAAACACTCTGACAGAAATAAATAAATGTAATTATTACCATTATTGCATGCAAATTAATTTCTGGAAGTCAAACCCAAGCACCTGACAAGGAGGGCAGATTTGCAAGGGAAGCGATGGGCTACGAGGATGATGAGGGGACTGGAGCATCTCTCCTACGAGGAGAGGCTGAGGGAGCTGGGCTTGTTCAGCCTGGAGAAGAGGAGGCTGCGAGGGGACCTAATAAATGCTTATAAATATCTGAAGGTTGGGTGTCAGGAGGATGGGGCCAAGCTCT
>Ga0181612_141089_pt1 | contig 12864 bp, 8 predicted proteins | sample HoacroProtozoa21_FD_119630 | JGI IMG/M metagenome (GOLD analysis project Ga0181612, IMG submission 119630) | Hoatzin crop microbial communities from Cojedes, Venezuel. Combined Assembly of Gp0051906, Gp0051904, Gp0051908 | reverse complement strand
TGTTTGCTTTCTTTCAGACACTGTGGTTCTTGAAAAGCTTTGAATGCGCTGCTCTCCAGCAGCGTGACGCTCCCCAGGTGGCAGATGTACCTATAACCGGCAGTGCCGTGCTGCAGGGTGTGTGGGACATTCAGGACATGAATCCTCTGCTGCTGGTCAGAGCAGACGTGATGTGCAGCAGGTACCAGAGCAGGCCTTTAACAGTCTGAGGGTCAGACTTCAGGCTTATCTCCTAATAGTTACCCCTGACAGAAAGGGATAGTCTCTTTTGCCTTTAAAGGGACTCTTTTAAACTGGTGATTTGTCTTCTAAGCTGATACAACTGATTGAATCAAAACATTGAAGTATTACAAGGTGTAGTTTTCACTTGCAACAGAGAAAACAGTAGATATACTGGCCCATTTTTTTGCTTTGCTTTCATTCATATACAGTTAGAAATGAGATTTGCAGCACGCTAAGGGGTAGTCAAAGCAGACAGACTGTTCATACATTATGAATTTAACAGCTGTAGAGCTTAGAGGTTCTCTGTCCACAGCAACGCTGCAACACCGACAGCGTGAACAGAGAGTTTGTTGGGTGGTGGCATGCTTCAGACCATGTTCAGCAAGACAAACTCTGCAGAGAAGAGCCGCGGTGGATCATACATTTATTCTGAGACAGAAGCTGTCAGGCAGTGATGGTTTTCCTGAAAAAGAAAAGCTATAGAATACCATCCCATCAACTCCACTGCAAAATTCTGAAATGGATACTATATCTGGGTAGTACCGTGGGCTAGCAAACTGAAAATGGGAGGTTCCACTACCTTTGGTCAGCCCTCAAGCTTTTGAGGTACTGCTTCCACCTGCTAAATCTGCTGCTTGCAACCACTCTCTCTCGGCCTAATGGATCAGATGAGCAGCGAGGCGGTACTGCTGGCCAGCCTGGTGCTGAGACACTTGGCAAAGAGACGCTGCGGGAAGAGATGAGTAGCTCTTCTCTCCGAGATCAGCGAACAAATAACTCGGAGGGCTGCTAGGACTCCCTGTGCAAGACAGGAGTTCCTCCTCCATCACAGCAACTGTAAAATGGAATCTGTCATCACTTCTGAGTATTAATTTTTCCAACAGGTCCTCTTGTAAATGCACTAAAATTCGGTGGTCCCTTTATATTTGCATTATCTACATTTTATATACCTTTGCTCATAGTTACTTTCTAAGTTTTTCTACACCTGCCTTGAGAAAGTGGGGAAAAAATGACAAGAATGGCCATGAATACAAATAAGGTGCTGGACTGTTGCAGCTGTGGTGTCCAAGTTGGTACACGGCTTGGGTAGTAGTTTGGGTCCTGGCACATCTGTAATTCTTCTTCCAGAGGAAGCTCTATCTCAGTGACGAGCAGACTTCTGTGGAGGAAATGCTGGTTGCTGCGGAGAGCACTAGGTAAATCATCATCCCTGTTGGCAAACTGCTGTAAAATTTTGAGTATGAGAGCCAATATGGAGCTGGAGGGGAGGGATTTCTGTGCAACTGCTCGGGCTGTGGTGAAATGAGCATACGGTGGTCGTGCAGTCACTGATGCTGTGATTACCACAAGCCTGGGCTATGCTTCTAGAACAAGGACATTCTCAGCTCATACAATTTCAGTAAAAAACAGCGATTCACAATTACGCCGGTGATAGGACCACATCCAGATCAGAGGATATGGCGTAACGGGAGAGCACCAGTGCAGTTAGTACCACTGCAGGGTGACGAAGCCAGGCGAACTGCAGCTCGGATTAGGTGACTGCAGAGTTTCACTCTGCCCGTAATAACCCTGAGTGTCCCTTCAGGACACACGAACATGCCCGCAGGGCTGCAGCCAGCAGCGTTGTGTGCGCTCACCTCCCCGTGCAGCTGCTTTTGGCATCCTGCTTGGGTGCCGAGCGGGACGCGGTGGCTCTTGAAGGCCAGAAGAGGCTGTGATTACAGGTTGTGCTAATAGTGCAGGGACCTTCAAGGCTCCTGGTGGGACATCAGCTGCAGAAGCCCGTGCCAGATGTGCTTGGGCCCAACTGTGCTCAGGCCCAGCACCTCCTCTTTCTTTCTGCAGAGCAGAGCCCAGGTGGCTCTTGCACTGCTCTCCCTATGGCCGTGCACACGGGGGAGCAATGAATGCTTTCTCTTCTGGGCTGTAGATATGCTAAGCCAATAACTATTATACAAACAAGAGGGACTAATTATCTCATTAATGTACCAGCAGTACACAGGCACCTCTGCTGTATTGTCTCACCCTGACTGAGGCTCTGTAGGGAGAAGCCTTGCAAAGGTATCTTCCAGGCGAAAACCCTTCCTTCTGAAGGTGGCAAGTTCTCAAAATAATTTTTCAAACATACATTTAAAAAGCAGTTTATACTCCACTTTCCTGACAGTTCATGAAATCTCCTGTCCCTGAGCAGCTCTAATGTTGGCCTCTTGTTTTGGGGAGTCCCACGCCTGCTTTCCCAGCTCACCCATACAAATAAAACTGTGCTTTTCAATGTGAAGAGAAGCAGCTTAGTAACTGAGGGGGGGACAAGGGAAAGCCATACAGGCCTCTGTTCTGTTAACTCTTTAAGGAAAAAAAAAAAAAATCTCAGGTTAAACTTCCGTTGTTAAAACTCTGGTGGACACATTCAATGGAAGAGGGATATTATCATGCTTGAGGTTCAGTGGATGTGTCAATCTTAGCAAGATTAGGACCAAAAACAAAAGGTAAAATGAGGACCAGAAGTAGTTTCATAGTTCTTTGTAACCCGTCTTTCAGCAGTTCACTGGGAACAATGTATATTTTTTGTTTGTGTCATGATAAGTTATTCTGTAAGAAAATGGACACTGGAAAAATTATTGTAATTTGAATAATCATCTCCTTTCCCTCATTTTGGAATTGTGCAGAAGCTGGAATGTATTTGTATTTAGTGGTAACAAAATTATTTAACAAACATTATACGGCTGAGGGACATGGTTGTGCTCTTCATTATAATTTACTTTTGACCTTTGCAAAATTAAATACTTGATATAGTATTTAGTGGTACACCTTCAAGACACAATTAAATACATATTTGTTGCATTCTTTGCTAATAAGATTGTAGTAGCTTCTGTATCGTGTCACAGTACAGGCTTAATCAGCGTCTACACTACTTTTTCCTACCTGGATATTAACTACTATATTTATTTTGGCTGGATGTTTTTTGTCTAGTGCTGGTGCTTGCTCAAACCCCTGTGCTGGTACACTTGAGGGTACAGCGTGCTGGGGCTCAGGGTGGGAAGGCGCCCTAGGGAGCAGGGAGGGGAAATGCCTCAAGGCACGACACTGAAAACACAGTGGGTAGAAATACACCCCGTATGAGACAGGGTGTCTTTTCTTTTGCTCTTGCAAGCACTTACCACTGGAAATTTGAGTTTTCTACACATAGTGTTAATGATTCAGCCTTCTTATCAGGTCTAATATGCACTTCTGCTTAATCACCACCTGAACTGTCCGTTACTCTGACTGTTCCCGGTGTGAAATCCTGTCTATGGGAAGTTTGTAAGGTCCAGGAGCAATAATTTAGGCTTTAACCGTATAAAACCTTCCACACTGTGTGACTCAATGTCCAGAACAGTGGTGTGGTGTGATTGGCATCGGCCTTGGGAGCAAGCCTAGGGACGCTGAGGGTCAGCCATGGGTCTCGTCCTCCGGCTCTGCAGCTGTACTGCCTGGGACAGACACCTGCGCACGCCCGGGTGTAGCGAGGATGAGAGCATGCGGCATGCACAGGGCTCCACCCAGTATTAACTCCGGAAGGACTTATAAAAATCAGACTTAGTTTTGACTTTTTGTTTTGTTTGCTCTGCCTCTGCCTCTTTCTCTTTTCTTTTTTTTTTTTTTGTTTTGTTTTGTTTTAGGCAGGTGCTATCGTATCTGGGATCTGTGGGCTCCTAAAGGGAGTATTTTCAATTTCAAAAAAACTATGGCTGTATTTTCTTTTAACACCTGAAGGCATTGTTATTAATATTGGCAGCTGAAAGCTTTGTAAAAACTTTTTTCTTTATATATATAGCAAAAGAAAAAAATCTACTTATTAAATGAAGGTATTTATTGGAATACTTATTTATTTGTACTTACGTTGCTTGGTATACAAGATAATACAACCTGTAAATATCTAGTTGGTTTTGTTGCATTTTGTCACCTGCCAAATAATTTGACAAATTTGCCATAAACTCCCTGACATTTTTGCTCAAAGGAGTTAGTTTTCTTCATTCTTTGCTGCCAGACAGGTCATGTATCTTTTCAGGCTTGAAGAATTTCTATCAGCTATTTAAATGCAAGGCCACAAAGACAAAGCCAGACTCAGGCTGCAGCGAGCTGAACCGGGGTGATTCAGGACCGAAGGAGTTGCAGCACATAATTAAACAGTAACAGCGCCCTACTCCAGAGACTTTGTCTTGCAGTGTGAACTGCCTGTTTTACCAGAGAAAAAGGGGTACATACGCAGTTGACAGAGACAGTACGTGAACAAGGGTGGTGAAAATTGCTATCTAGTGACACCTAAGAAGTTTGGGGTTTTGTTTCTACTAAGGCAGGGAACGTGACGGAAGATGGCTGCTGCCAATTCTCTGCTGCCGAGGGAAGAGCATGTGTCCCAGCTTCCCAGCTCGCGGTGCCGGGAGGAAAAGAAAGGGCAGAGCTGGGCATCGGTCTGTCCTTGGCGCTGATGGCAGCCGCCTTTGCTTTTACTCCCTGCGGCTGGGCTCAGAGCCAAGGGAATTATATACAGCCATGGCTGTGCGCTGAAAGGAGGAGGAGGAAGGGTAATCTTTCTCAAAGCTTCTTGCACCTCTCTCTGATGTTGTCCTCCACAGCAAGTTTCGTAGTGATCTGTGAGGATCCAAGCTCCTGTCCCCCAGCTCACGGCGCTAGAACAGGAGAGGAGAAACGGTGTTAGCTCAGTTTTAGGGCAGTGAAATAAATCTGGCACGAAGCGGCCGTCTGGTGGTGTTGGCCCTTAGACAAGGAGGTGATACACCCCCACCCGAGGCGGCTGAGCAGCGTGAGAAGGGAAAGCCTCGGAGTTAGCATCGCTGCGGGCTTGGGGGTTAGTGACTGAGCAGGAGCTGGTGAGACAGCGCAGGCTTCACCGGCAAGCTTTAAACTGCAACATCAGCAACCTTAAAGTGGTTTTCATACAAGGCCGTGTCCAATTAGATGGGAGGAGAAATGTCCTGAAAAAGTCTGTGGACAGCAGGAGTTACTGCTGACTTTTGGAGAAGTACCTCAAACGAGCAAGTGACAGGGAAGAGGCAGTGCAGTCACGAGGCTCCGTAGGCACAGGGCAAGTCTGATGGTGAATGAGGAAGATGCAGATGGGGACATGCTTGTACCGATGAAGGCAGCACCACAGGCAAACAGGCAGAGGGAAGGGAATGGCCTGGAGTTGCCAAAACCTCTTGTATGCTGCCTGGGAGCCACAAGCACACAGAGCAACAGTACCTGGCGTCTCGTGGCAGGGCCCGGAAATCAGCTCTGAAAGGCTCTCAGTAGACCCTTTCTGAAGTCCCACACAGATGCCATCGCCCTTTCAGTTGTGTGGCAGTGGAGAGTGTGCGTGCTGAGGAGTACACACGAGTTTGTGCAGCTGCCTGGGTATAAAAAGTATTTATTTTCTGCAGGATGTGTTTGGTGATGACTATTTATAGATTTATTTATCGGCATCTAGTGCTGCAGTGGAGCCATACCAACTTGTACCTTCTGTAAACCAGATGGGCAGCTTTCCCAAGACCCTGGGCTTCTGCTCTCACTTCAAACCTGCTGCTGTGATGGGCTTTCTCCGGCTAGCAGGCTGCTGCCTGCGCTGGCTGTGTCTGGGGGGTGGCTTGTGGAAAGGAATCTGCAGCCTTTTCCACGTCTTTGAAGGTGTTTCTGGCTCTGGCAGTTTGCTGACAGTGAGGCCTGTTTCCCTGTATTTCTTGTGGATCTCTTCGCTCCGTGGGCTTGTTTCCTGCCATAACTTGTGGGGTCACCTTGCAGCCTTCTCACCCATCCCTTGTTCTTCTTGCTTTGACGACGGGGAGCTCTGGGAGCACAGGTTCATTTCTGCCCACCGGCATGCCCTTGAAAAGTCATCGTACGAGGGAGGTCAGTTTATTGTAGCAATATCCAGATGCTCCAGGCAAACTCAAGGCTCATATTTCATACTTTGTCCAAGCAAACACATAGGGAGGTGCAATTTTTGCCCTGAAGACCTGTAACAGTAAATTCTGCTGAGCCTGGTGCTTCCCCTAAAGTAATGAGAGGATGTATGTTATAGCGTCCAGAAGGAGGAACAGCAGCGTCGAATCAATCTAACGCTGTGCCTCACCTGCCTGGTGGGAATAAATGGAAAGTGAGGAAGAGGGAGGAAGGGAGTGGTTGAGCACACACCACCGGGTGACAAAGATTCGTGTAGCTCAGTGGCCGCTGACTTGCTGCGCTGGACTGGCACCAGCGTGGAAGAGATCTTGGTAGGGCCTGGGACTCCACCCGGGTGGATGGGGTTGTCGGACTGGGCTTCAGAGAGCACAGTTTGAGCAATGCTGTAACAAAAAAATCACGTGAATGATTGATTTTATACACACGAATAGTTCTTTCAAAACCAGTGGAAATAATACTCAAGTACGTAAGTCCTTGTGAGACTTAGAAATTAATACAATTTATGTGTTTCATTTGTCCACATGGGATGATTATTTTTTTCATTTATTGTGTGGTGCGTAGGGAAGAGAATATCCTGAGGAGCTTCGTTATGTGCATGGAAGCATTTCAGCCTCTGTCGTTTGAAAACAAACAAACAAAAAATGAAACTAAAAAGCAACAGCTAAGCTGGAAAGCAAGAAAGGATTTTCCTGCTGAATAACCTCAGCAGAGCATGTTTTAACAGAAACACTACAGAACACCATCTGTTGAAAACCGGTGCTTTATTTAGTTTTATGTGGTGGAAGTTTATTTTCTATGCAAAGACAAACACAAAAAAAGAGCATCTTTGTTCTTTTGCAGAGAGTTGGATTGAACGATGTCTCAACGAAAGTGAAAACAAACGCTATTCCAGTCACACCTCTCTGGGGAATGTTTCTAATGATGAAAGTAAGTAACTTGTCATTCATTAAAAATGAGTGTGAATGTGTCCAAGTGCTAATTTCCTGCTATATATGTGGCTACGTCTTGGTGATATTTTTAGTAGTCTGTAGTTTGAAGAGTCAACTCACTTGACACATCCAATAGTTCTCTTAATGTTTTTTTTCCTGGAATATTTGCTATTTTGCATTATTTAAAAGGAAGTAATACCATTCATTAGTTAAGATAACTGGGAGAATTTGTGTGTCACTGAATAAAGGTTGGATGACCTGTAAAATGTGCTGTTAGTATTAGCTCATGAGTAAAACCATCTGTTTTACTTTTCACTGGCGAACACCATGCAGCTGAAATACAGGAAAAATTGTGCTGTTTTTCAACACTACTATGTCAAATCATACGTACAAAATCTTTATTTTAAGAACTAAACAATCACCAGGTTAAAAAAATACTACATATTAAATCATGATATTGCTTCCTTTTTAGTCATAGAGAAGATACAACTAGAAATCCAGCTGATTTTAAAATAGGTGGTTTTTCTTATCTCTTCTAGTTACAGTAATTTTAGGTCTCAATTTTTAACTACAGCAGATAATTAAAAAGACTCCAAAATAACTTAAGATAACCTAATTATTTATCTTTAAAATTGGAAGATACTTTTTATTTTACCATTTGTTTTCCCTGTTTATGCAATTTCTATTCCTAATTTGCCTAAAGCAAAATACTCTTCACATCAGTTTTCCTCTCTGTACTTCATATGTTAGTTTATGTTTGAAGATATTAATGTAGACTGAATAATTTAGGAAGACTCAGGTTTTCTTGGTATTCAAGCACACAAGTTTAGAAAATGTATTTTTAATCACTTCTTAATTGCTGAATGTCCCTTTTACATTTTTTGCATTTAAAGCGAACTACTTTATTCTGATGTCACAGTTAAATTACATGCTTTGCAGCACAGTGTTTCAGTGGATCAAGGAATTTGCTTTATTGGGGTGCTACTCTTATTTGTCCAGGGATCTTTTCTGAGGCAATACCTCTTCAGAAGGAGAAAGGAGATGTTAGAAATATAGTACTTACTCATGACTCCCAAGCTAAGAACAGTGAATAAGAATTCTTAAAGGCAGACAATAGAACTCGGACAAGTTTGGATTTTCTGGTGTTTAAAAAGCAAAGAATTAGAAATTAGTTTCTCTTTTAAAAACAAAATTGTAGTGAAAACCAAAAAGCATCTGCTTGTTAAGTTGCATATTACAAGGACCTGTGAGACTTACGAAATTCGTTTTGCTCTGATGCTACTGAGAAAGTGGTAGAAAGAATCTGTAATGAATGAGATATGACTTCAGGCTCATTTGGGTCATAATTCAATCCTATTGACTTTAGCGAGATTCTCCTTAGACTTGCAGTTCAAGACAGTATTTTCGAAGTGATTATTTAACACTACTAGATAAGTTTAAAAAAATTATAATGTCATAATTATGTGTCCTCCTATGTTCTGTCCCAGATCTGTTACACTAAATAGGTTGTAGCAAAACTAGTTGTGATTTGTTACATGTACTTTCAGTTTAAGTGTGAGCATGAGAAAACATCTGCATACCTGGGGACGGCAAGAAGTGGACCTGTGTGGGCTAGCAAGAGCAGGCATTTCAGACAGTGGTATGGAGAAGATCAGATGGTTGTTCATTCTGTTCTCTGGTACTGGAATTGAGGGGCAAGCAACGATAATGAGAGGCAGCAAATTTAGAATTGATAAAACAAACATATGAAGGAATTTATTGCACAATCCATGTGCAGAAGACATTGTCACAATATATAATGGAAACCCAAATAAGAGTGCAAGGTGGTTTCATCTAGGTTCCTTCTTAATATCCAGTTCTTCCAGATGCTTCCTTTGCAGTGAGACCAGCATTTCTGTGGTGCAGATAAGAGAATTAATCCACCTGAGAAGTCATCCTTGGTTTTGCGGGTGAGGGAGAAGGGGGAGGGTGAAGAGGAAGGAGTAGGAAGGAAAAATAACTCACTTGCCTGGCAGCAAGAAGACCAATAATCTGTGAAACCCAGAACAAACCAGAAGTTTCACCTTAGAAATCACTGTATTATGTGCTCCTTTCCAGCCCTTGAGTTCTTTCTATCATTTCTCTAACAGTGCCCACACGCCAACCAAGAAATTTCCAAACTCTTGTGTCACTTTTTGTCCAGCCTCAGTCATACATTCACAAACAGCAGGAGGCAAAATGTTTTGAGAAAACATATGTGACCCTGTATGAATTCTTCAGGAAAGTGGTTAAATTGCTGCTGTCAGTGGAGCACCAGTTTTCTTCTGCAGCCAAAAGAAGGCATCATCTGTCTTTCTCTTGACTACTTAGATTTTTGTCTCTAAATACATTACGCAGCTGTTGGCTGGACTCTGTCGAAAGCCACTCACGTGGCTTTGGTGCTGGGTTTTTTTCAGCCTTGGATCCAGTGAAGACTATAAGAAATTGCACTGTGAACTGCTAATATTGTGACTCTCTATCATGCTTGCTTTTGTGACTGTTTTTTCCTGGATGTTTTTAGAGTTCATAGGGTTTTAGGACAAGAGTAATAATTTCGCTGGTCTCCTTTTCTATAGCCGGAGTGTGCTACAGAACCGTACTTCAGGCCGCAGGGGTCCTTTGCTACCTTGTATTCTCATCCAGACACCTCCAGGCCTCTTGAACCTGCATTACATTGTGAAGGGAATCAGTGACTCACAGCTGTGGATTCCCATGGTCTCGCTGCTTCTTGCGGTGCTTCTTACCCTCTTGGAACCTTTAATGACCTTTCCCAAAAGACAGCTTTTACACTTTCATATAGAAATTCCAGGTATATTGAAGTTCAGTTTCCAGGTTTTTAAACATTTTTCTTTCTGCCGCTTCCACACTCTACATGTTAGTCAAAAGATCCACAGGCAAGGGGAATGGCGCAACCTCGTATCTGACAAGGAAACAAAAACCAAACCCACAGCAGTTTCTGTGTACTGTGCTTTAAGCCAGATTGTCCAAACAGAAATAGGGATCTGGAAGAATACAGTTCAAGGATTATGGAAGTCTCAACTCCCGTTCCCTGGACAAGGAGTCATGACACTACGTGATGAAGTGGAAGGGTTGCTTATCCAAAATTTTGCATATTTAGAAATGTGAATGTGCAGACAGTTCATATGAGATAAAAGGAAAGATTCAGCGTACTTTTTGCACTTCAAAAGCAGTGTTCAAAATCTGTGTTCAAACTGGCTGAAATGGAAGATTTATCCAATAGTTTGTTTTTTTACTTGAACAAAACCTCTTATTCTTCCATTGAAAAAAAAAAAAAAGTTTAAAAAAGAGCTACTTGATTTCACTGAAACTTTCCTTGGGAAAATTCTTTCTTTTTCAATAATACTTACTCAATTAGAACTACGGTCCCATGTTTCTCAGAGGGTTTTTAAAAAATCCCAGTATTTTAAAAGCATGGAATAAATGCTAATGAGCCTGAATCTTATTTATGGCTACACATCAGCAAGAGACAAGGTAGCTTCTTACTATCACTTAAATTTAGCTAAGGGCAAATCACTTTTGAGAACAGTTAGAGCCTGGACTGCAGGGACTACAGAGGAAGAGGCTATTCCTCTGAAAGGTGTGAACTAAGGGAAGGATTTTATCCATACAAAGCTACTAGTAACGTTTTAGCACCTTAGTGGTTTTGAGACACACGTGGGTGGCACTGGAAAGTACAGGACTCTTCTATATCTCCACAGCAGAAAGCAGAGCTTTAACCCCACTTCAGCTGTGACAAACAGACTAACATCAACATTTTAGAAAAAGGTGTACTAACACAGAGTCTTCGCTTTGGGTTGTTCCACTTAACTGTGTTTAAGGCAGAATGCTTAAAAAGATGCTCAGCATAGCGCCTGTTGTCTCCATGTCTTGCTCCAAGAAGCAAATAATCCTTTGAGCTGGACCTAAAAGCAGAAGTTAGCGGACACTACTGAAAGTTCAGGGAAAGCCACAAACATGCGCACAAGGTACAAACAGAACTCTATTCCGGTGGCTTCGAAACAGAAGTCTGAAAGGAGAAAGACGGAGCTGTTAGCAAAGGAATTTCCACGGAATTTGGAAAGAAAGACTCTCTGATATCTCTGGGAGCCCAGAAATACTATTTTTCTAGCACATTGATGATCCCAGTTTGGAATACCTTTGAAGGCCTCTTTTGTGCTGAGAGTTTTACTTGCTACTGTCTAAGCTGTTACTTGCTTTCACATTGGGATGAGTACCAGGTTTCCCACTTAACTAGGCTCCTTGAAGTTAACTTTTCTTGGAATGCTGCTAGTCCTTTGACTGGCAGTGGAGTGAACATATTAGATCTGCTCCTAGCAAATGGATTTCCCTCTGAGGTGCTGTGCAGCTGCCATACGTGTGCACACCTGCAGCGGTGCATCAGAAGCAGGATGTTTCCTTGTGACTTCAAGTCTTTTTGGATTTGTCACAGAAGAATTGTCAGCTCTGTTCTTTGACAGCGCCTCAAAGCTAGACTTCTTTTCAGTGTCTTTATTTCCTTTCTTTACGAAATAGATTGTACTTTTAAAGTATTTAATTTTATAAGGTATGGGTTTGTTTTAAGCTACAGTGTTGTTCTGTTGGGCACTGGTAAACTGACAGGCCAAAAAGGGAAAACAGCATTCCTTACCTCTTTCATGCTGTACAAACAGATCTGGGATTAGTCCCGAGTCGAGAGTTACACAAAACATTCCCTGCTCAATAAGGAAGCCATGAAGTGACCTCCTGCCAACTAAAATATAAGGAATATCGATATTTATTGTTTTCTGCTGGTCAGTTATCTGATGAGATTATATTGTTAAACTGTAGAAGGTAGAATAAAGTGCTTATTTCGTACTACATGATTGTATTTCTAGGTCCCCCGTTCCCATACCATGTGCAATTCTTTCCACCTATTTAATAAAAAATTGAAGGTTTTCTGAAAATAAGTATTTTAGCCAACACCTGGTGAAAATGAGAAACATTTTGCTTGACAGCTGATTCATTGGCAGAAAAGAAAAAAAAAAAAGTTCTGTGTTCTTGTACAGAGACTCGATTTTGGGAGACAGAAGCACTAAGTGTGAAAAATTTAGCTTTGTTGAAAATCCAGTTGTTCGATGGGTAGTGTTTTGATGGAAAAATGGTGCTTAAAGAACTTTTTGAATAAGCTTCTCCTTCTGGATTTTAAGTGACATTTAGTGGAGGATGCTGAAGAGTCTTGAAGAAAGATCCCCAGGAAGCAGACGTACCTGAGGAGGGAGATTTAAATTGCAGTTTATGATTTTATTGTTAGTTTGTGTTGTTAAAACAAATCCTTAGATGGGGGGAGCTGAGTACGGCTGGTTTATAGTGTGGGTTATTTAGATCAGTGGCTTTCAGACTTTCCAATTTGCATCCCTCTAGCAATTTCTAGTGAGGTAGGAACCAACTCTATACTGAACTTCAACCAGTGGATGGTAGGCTTTGACACTGACACAGGTAATACCGATTAAGAAAATGGATGACTTTCACCTGGGAAGCAATAACCTTAATTTGAACAAGAGGAAGGTGGGGCACAGGAGGAGGAGGGCCCCTGTTCACTGTTACCTCAGGAATGGTTGGGGGGGGCACTGGCTGCTGGGCACCCACGGGGCCTTGGCAGGCATGGCCAGCGCACTCATGGGGGAAGGGAGCCTCAGCAGCCTCTGTGCCCCAGGCCCGAGGAGCTGCCATAACTCTCTCCCAGCCCAGCTTCCTGTTTTTTCCCTGTCTGGGA
>Ga0181612_136224_pt1 | contig 12865 bp, 11 predicted proteins | sample HoacroProtozoa21_FD_119630 | JGI IMG/M metagenome (GOLD analysis project Ga0181612, IMG submission 119630) | Hoatzin crop microbial communities from Cojedes, Venezuel. Combined Assembly of Gp0051906, Gp0051904, Gp0051908 | reverse complement strand
GGAGGACACGTCAGCCACGGGCTGCCTGGAGTGGGGGGGGGAGCGAGAAGGTGGTTTAGGCATTTTAGGGGGTGTCTTATTCCATGGGATTGGGTTCCGCAGTGCTGCTTGCCCCGTGCTTTGAAATGTTCCGGCAGGAGAACATGGTGTGGGAGTTGGATATATAATGTGATCAAGCAGACTTGCTAAAACTGGGACACTTTAGCTTGGCTCCCATCTTGTCTGCATCAATTTTGGTACCTGTGGCCTGATCAGGAAGGGAGGAAAACATCATGTTTCCCCATGTAAGATCTGATCTCTGCAGATCCCTGAGACTGCGACATCCCTCATCTCCAGAGGGCTTTAAACCGAGGTGGCTCTTTGAACTGCTGTGGTGTTGGCCCCAGAAGGCAGGCTGGGCTTAGAGGACAGAGGCTTTGTCAGCCTGGAGGAGCACAAGTACTAGTACAGAATCTCCTCTCGTCCCTTTTTTCTCCAGCCTTGCCCTTCCCCAGCATCTCCTTGGCTCTTCATCCAGTGCTAGCCGTGAGCCGGTCCTAGCTGGGTGCATCTCTGAACCTGCCCTGCAAAGGGAAGATCGCTTCTTTTCTCTGCAGCTTTTTGAGCCTCCTAAAGTTGCTTAATCTGATCCTGAGGTGTTTTCTTCCAGAGGATCTCTTTCTGAAGGATGGCCAAGAATGCGTGGGCAGGCTGTCCATTTGCTTCTCCGGAGGCTGTCGGGAGCACCGGCAGGCCCATTTCTCTCTTTCAGGGTGTGTCACCACCTCCCAGCTCTTGCGGAGGCCGGATTTGAAACCCTCACCTCTCTAGGTCAGTCAGTGACGGTTAGTGACCAAGCAGCCTTCGCCCAGGGGTTATTGTTTTATTTATAATGTGTGACTGCGCTGGGTCGAGCCAAAGGTTCATGCGCCCTGCGTGCAGCAGTGGCGGATGCTTAGGGGAAGAGCACTGAACCAGGACAAGGAGGGAGCGATGGACCCTGCTCTGTTACCCTCCCAGCTTTCTGCAGTCTGTGATTAGGGACTCCCTGGTCCAGCAGCGATATGTTAGCAGTGTGATCCAGCCCCAGATGGATTCGCTCCCCCCCCGTTAATTTATCTAAATGCTGTTAGGACTCATTTCTCCTCCAGATCATCCCAGTATCCTGTAGCAGGGAGCTTCATGGCTTGGTGGTGTGCAGTGTGGAAAAGGCACTATATTTCTGGCCCCACTGCTTGATTCACCTCGTGGGTGAATATCCTTTACGGAATAACCCACCTCATGCAACTCTTGAGCAAAACGGGCTGGAGAAAACATAGCGGAAAGTGAACAGAAAGTCTGTGCAGCACGAGCTTATCATGTTTTAGGGGGCACTCATCTGCTCTGGGCCAGCATCTCCCTCTCAGATCCCAGTCTGCAGATGCAAAACGTGTTTGGGGAGGAAGTAGTGCACACCTCCTTCCCCCGGGCTTCAGAGATGGTATTGCTGCTATCAGTGAGCAAACCTGACTGTACCTTCAGTATGGAGGTGATACCATGCATGCAAAAGTCCACCAGCATGGGCATATCTGCCCAGGAAAAAGGGAGCTGGAACCAAAATGGTTTGCTGTGCTAAAAAATCTGCATTTGCAGCGCCTGCCGTTCATAGGGAAAGCTGCTGCAAAGGGCATGGGGGAGAGCCAGCCACAAAGCGAAGGGCTAACGCACCCAGACGTTCATGGCTTTTGGAGTATCCTCAGTTTAAAGCTTGGAAGAAGGGACCTTTTAAAAAATAAAAAAACAAACAACTTTTAAGATGACGTGTCTTGAATGAGCCAGGCTCAGTAATACTCTGACTGCATCTGATCCAAAACATTTCATGCGGAAGAAAGCAAAAATAGGCCAAGTGAGAGAGGATAATTCAGCCAGACGAGAAGGGACGGTCAGTAAGAGCGGCTGTGTTTGGATGCCTGTAAGCTCTTCAAATAGTCATTCCTGTGAGCCGTAAGCTCAGCCTACGGGTTTGGGTAGGCTTTGCTTTAAGAGGTTACGGAGAGAGCAGGGGATTTGCAGGATGCTCCCCACCTTCCCAGGGTTGCTCAACCCACCCCACCAGTGTTTTCCAGAGAGACGAGATGTTTTTGAGCCATCTCCATCCCAGGTCCTCCTGAAAGCCCAAATTCTTCCAAAAGTGCTTGGTCCAAATGCCTTTCTGCCCCCTCCCCAGTAGTGGCAAGATAAATTGTATTTCCTTGGTGTGCGTCTGTCAGCTATTCTGCAGGAAGGTGACAGAGAGATGGTAATTGCTCCTCACAGCACTGGGAGCAAGCTAACAAAATTACAGCTGGGGAACACGCGGCGCTCTGTCACCATGAACTTGAGGCCTTTTTATAAATAGAAGCTGCAAAAAAAGGGCAGGTATTGCTGAAAATAAGGAAAAGTAAGCCCTGAGTCCCTCTTGCCTTCAGCAGTGGCCATGCCATGAGGGGCTGATGCTTCACGCAAGCCTCAGCGTCCTGCAGTCCAGGGGACCATGTCCTGTGTGTGATGGTGCCACCTTTGTCATCGCACCCCCTGCCATGGCCAGGGTGTTCTGGCAGGCTTCATGGAGGTGTTAGGGAGTTGACAGAGGCATGTAACCCTTTTTGGGGTCATCAGGCATGAAACGCCATCATCCTTGGATGATTTCCTTAAGATCTTGTATTTGTCTTGTTATATTTGCATTTAAACAGCAGCTGACAGAGATGGTTTCTCCCGGCAGCAAAGCCTCAGAGGCATCCTTCAAACCCTGTGGGTGGGAAGGGGTATAGGCAGGGATGTGGATGTTGGTGCTGAGGGAGAGGGCTGGTGGAGGAGGGTGATGCCTCTTGAAATTGTAAAGTGGTCTTGGTCCTGCCCGGCTGGACCGGGGAAAAAGAAAAGACTCCTCCATGAACCATTGCCCTGGCTTCAGCTCCGAGTCACCCTCCAGATGAAACTTTGTGATTTGCAGAGATGCCAGACTTGGATGCCTCTGAGATGCCTCCAACCCCCTGCCTCTGCCCTCGAGCTTTGTGCATCCACCAGCCTTCTCAGATGCTGCCTCAGTTTCCCTCCTCCCAGATGCTCCTCCTGAGCTGATGCTGTCCCTCTCTCCTCTTCCAGGGATGCTGGTGCGGGAGGTGAAGATCGAGGTCTCCCGGCAGCAGGTGGAGGAGCTCTTCGGCTTAGAAGATTACTGGTGCCAGTGCGTGGCCTGGAGCTCTGCGGGCACCACGAAGAGCCGCCGGGCGTACGTCCGCATAGCATGTAAGTGCTCAGTACACGTAGTGCTTGCTCAGATGTGACCCCTCCAGCAGTCCTCCCTGCCTCTCTGAGAGAGCTGCGTGCACCTACCTGCACTGCTTCGGCTCACGGTCTAATTTAGTTTAAATGAATCCTTCTCCCATCTTCTTTTCCACTTTGGGGGCCCCAAAGGGTTTCCAGAGGGTACAACCCACCAATTTAGAAATTGGTTGCAAAGCCTGAGGTGTGTGACCCTGGATCCCAGGCTGAACATGCAGTGGTGTCATGCCAGGCAAGCGCTGCTGCTGGCAGCAACACCAGCTGAAATAGCGGCCAGGCTGTTCATTCCCAGATTCCCAGGACCCCCAAGACTGAGTGGGTGCAGCTGTGTGGGGTTGGCCATCTCCAAAAGTTGGCTCCCTGCTGAAAGCAGTGCTCTTTTTGATCAGTGGGAGATGACCCATCTTGCTGGATGGCCTTGGTCTTTAGCTCCCTATCCCAGGTCTAGCTTTGCTTCTGAGCAGGCATCATCCCAAGCTGCCTGGGCGAGAGGCCGTGGCACTAGCTGGGTTAATACCGCATTGCCCATCAGCGTGCTCAGCTCTTCCCGGTGCTTTATTATTGTTAATAACCCAACAGTTAGCACCTTGCATGCTTTGCCTGAATCAGCGACTCCGTGTCCCTGGAGTCCCTGCTGTCATATGTCACTTCTCTAAGCTGCTGTTTGTGGGTGTCAGCCTGATTAAGGGCGAGTTAATCGGGCTGTTACCCAGCTGAATTTGCTCTCTTAGCAAATGAGATGGCAAAGCTGTAGAACAGCCAGGCTTCCCCAGTTGTAAACAGGTTTTGCTATTAGAGGGCTAATAATCCAGCACGTTATGCAAAACGGAGGTGGCTGGTGAATCAGCTACGCTGCTGAAGGATTTAGTCTGAACTGGGAAAAATGTTACCAGGCACAGGGCTGGCTCCTGAGGGAGCCCCCGTGTCCGGCCCCAGCCTAGGGCTTGGTGTTTCTCGCAGCGAGCAGATGAGATGAACCGAGGGTTCGCTGAGCGGAGCCGCAGCCGTAGAGGGCTGGGTGCTGTAGCAGAGGATTGCAGCACCATCTAGTGATGATGCTCCTGCTCCTTTCAAGGCTCTGGAGCGGGACCCTGCCATGTCCTCCACGTCCTTGGGGGCTCTGCTGGGCTTTCCCCTCTCCCCCTTCCACAAAGCACTGGCAAGCCCCTTGCTGAGCAAGCCTGGCTTTTTAGCAGTGACTGTTTCCTGTTTTCGTGCTGGAGTGCGGTGGTTGAGTTTCCAGGAGGTCTGAGAACATGGCTCAGCCAGGACCAACTGGGGCAGAGGTGAGAAACAAGCCCTCGTAGCCCTGAAATTCAGGGATTCGCTTCGGTACGGACGTGGGAGCCGAGCTGTTGTGAAAACCTTGTTTTTTCTCCCTTCAGTGAAGAAGGGTCCTGGAGCAGACTCCAGAGGGGGGAAAGAAATAGTAGAGTTGAAGAAACTGGTTAAGCTGAGGTTTAGCCCCAAAAAGAAAAGACAGGAGGGCAAACGCACGAAGGAGGAAAGGCATTGTGCTTGAGCACCATGTGCTATCCTGAATCCACCCAGGATTGTTCCTTTGGCCCCTTCTTCCCGGGACATGTTTGGCTCCAGCTGTGCTATGCCAGAGCGATTTCCCTACTCGTGGGCTCCTGGTGCCAAGGCGATGCTCTCCCCTCACTAAGGGTTTGCAGGTTTCCCTGTTTCTGCAGCGGGCTGGTAACCCCCGGGTTTTCCTTTTCCTCCCAGACCTACGAAAGAACTTTGACCAGGAGCCGCTGGGCAAGGAGGTCCCACTGGAGCATGAGGTCCTGCTGCAGTGCCGCCCGCCCGAGGGGGTGCCACAGGCGGAGGTGAGCAGCTCGGCAGCCAACAAAAGAGGGGCATCCACTCCCGGTGGTCTGCAGCCACAGCTGGGGAGAGACGGGACATGTCCTTGTAGATGGCTTGCGGCCATGATGGATGGCCTCATGCCGAGACCGTCAGCTTTCATTATTCAGCAGAATTGTTTATTCCGGGCAGTGGATCTGTTGTTCTGACATCTCATAACACACGTAATCTCAGCGCGTGCTCAGCCCACCTCTGCTGCTCTTCCTGATGTCCCGTTGACCTGTTAAAGGGAAGATCTAACAAGGAGGCACCCAATGACTTGTCTAAAGGGGAGCAGTCACAATCAAGAGCCAAGGGCTGGGAAAGTCATTTCCCTAGCACGGTAGTGGTGCTTTCCTTGTCCGCAGCTCTGTCAGCCCCCAGGAGCTGTGTGTTGGTGGTAGCTGCAGTGTCCCATCCTTGGCCAAAACAGCAGTAACGTGCCCCGGGCAGGCCTGGTTTGGCCCAGCTTTCAAATAGGAATAAAAACAGTCAGAGGCAAGGTTAGCCAGCCAGTGGTTATGGTGCTGAGGACATTGATGGTCTCAGTGATGAAGATGAGGAGGAGGGCTTTGGGGCAGGTCGTAGGCTAGTCTGGGGGGGTTTGCTCTCCATCAGGGCTGGTGAATTCAGCCCTTCCGACCTGGTGTTTGTCCTTGCTTGTGCCCGCACCCATGCTCGGTGATGGTGTCGACTCCTGCCTTTCCCAAACAGCCTAGTTAAGCAGTTGTGTCCTAGCTAGCTTTGGGAGTCCTCAGAGACTCTCATGGTGGGGAGCATGTGGGATGGGCATTTCCACCAAAATCTGTGACATGCTCAGTTCTTGTTCAGCTTAATCACCATCATTACCCCATCCCTTCCTTTTCATTGCCAGGTGGAGTGGCTGAGGAATGAGGATGTCATCGATCCCACGCAGGACACCAACTTCCTTATCACCATCGATCACAACCTCATCATCAAGCAGGCCCGGCTCTTGGACACGGCTAATTACACTTGCATGGCCAAGAACATTGTGGCCAAGCGCCGGAGCACCACGGCTGCCGTCATTGTCTATGGTACCAGTCCTTGCTCATGGGGAGGAGGCCTTTGCTCCCAGCCATGTCTCCAAGCGAAGGGGAAATATGGGCACTTTCTGGGAGTGGTAGAAGTGAGCCCCAGCAGGGCAGTGCAGAACTTCTTCCCTCTGAGGGTGACAGAGCACTGGAACAGGCTGCCCAGAGAGGTTGTGGATTCTCCTTCTCTGGAGATATTCAAGACCTGCCTGGACAAGGTCCTGTGCAGCCTGCTGTAGGTGACTCTGCTTTGGCAGTTGGGTTGGACTAGATGACCCACAGAGGTCCCTTCCAACCCCTACCATTCTGTGATTCTGTGATTCTGTGATAATGTTGCTTTTTCTAAGCAGTTTCTTCATCACAGCCTCAGCTTAATAAAAGCTTTTTACCTTTATGTGTCCTTAAGTACTATTTCCTACAGTATCTGTATAGGACTACTCCTGAAAATGAGTGAAGAATTGAAAAAAAAAAAGGTCCAAGGTATAATCACCTATGCTATGCTGTCTCTGGTACATGTGCATAAATATTACAATACGGTTACTAATTACATGATATAGCATTATTTCCGTGGGATCTTTGCCTCATTTAGCATACAGATAGAAGTGTACACAGTTAATGATGCAGCTGTTCAATACTTATTTACATTTCTGCTGTTTAATGAGTGAATACCACCCTCATGCATTTGCTGCAGTCTCAAAGATCATGGTGAACAGGCATGGGAAACCCTAGTTCCCTGTCTCATTCACTACCTACACTCTTCTGTCTATTGAAACTGAAATTAGCAGTGCTACACTTGTGTAAATGTAGATTTCTTATGTTTACTAATAATAAATCGAAGGTGTTCACTTACGTAAACACAATTCGGCGCAGAATAACTGCAGATCAAGAGATCCCTTATTGCTTGTATAACCATGTTCTATTATTCACTGTGTCACATTTAGTTTGATTCTGCAAGCTGCTGAGCTCTCTGAGGCCAGTTTCACAAGACAATTCTAAGCATTGGAATCGTCATGTTGATATCCTTAATTTTAAGCCAGTGATTATTCCCCCCAGAATCAACAAAAATCTGTGCTGCTTTACTTTGCAAGGTTGTTCGTAAGGGCTGACTACTAATAAACTCGGGAAACTTGTAGTCTTAGAGGGAATCTTAGCCATATGGAAATCAATAGAAACACTCCCATTACAACTGCTCATGAAGGTTCAGCTTATAAGATTGTCTCTGGACCTGAGGAAAATTCATAACTTCCAGTCTTGTTGAAACAAAACTAGACTTTTTTACACTTCTGCATGTGTATTTGGAACAGAAAGGGTAAGATAAACTGTTGAAACACAGTTTGTATCTGACTTCATGGATTAATGGAAATGATCTTAAAGTTTTTATACAAAATACCCAAATATCATACCTGAATTGACACCATTTCAGAATTTCTTATTAAAGAAAATTGTTTTCCCCCCTAACAGATGTTGGAATTTCTTATGTGATGAAATTTCAGAATTGGTTCTGATGGCATGCCCCTTTAGCAGAATGCTTGGAGTGTTTTTAAAACTTTTTTTCATCATACAAAGTTGATTCTATTGTTGTTCTTTTATTTAGGTTCCTAGTGGTCATATATGCAGAAGCAGGAAGTGTGGTTACCTTGCCTTCATTTCATTGATACATGTGTGTGAATTTTCTTTGCCAAAAGTAAGAGAAATATTCTTTAGTTCAAAGATATGTTGTAGTTTGGGGGACTGCAGAATCTGAATTGTATCCCAATTTTTGTTTTGAACTTTTTATTAACTCCAGATTGAGATGCATTTCATGAATGTACTTGTTGATTGAAGTTCATGTTTATTCTTGGGTGGACATTACACCTGCCTTATTTGTATACTAATCTGTTCATATTTTAAAGTGATTTCCATACTGAAAAGATAAACAAAAATAATTTTGTCGACACACATGTACATGTTTCCTTTAAATGTAGGGGGTGTTTCTGTATCTCAGTTATCTCAGTTGTCACCAGGTAGCTGTATCAATATCACCCATAAAGTTTACTTTTTTTGGGTAGAGTTTTATATTAGATGTGGCACTCTTATTCAGGATAATTTCCCATGTGTAGCTATTGATTCTGGCAACAGTGAAATTTCTTCAAATCCTTTCAATTACTTTTGACATTTTTACACAGGCATAAAATTGTGTTAAGTTTCTTAAATGTTAAACACCAATTAGTTCGATGTACTCAGTCCCCCTGAAGTAATTATACATGTGTAAGAGAAACTCACAGAACAGCCAAGGGCTGTGCGTACTGTACTGTACAAGCCAGAGTATAACTGTCTTGCTCAGTAGTGTCAGGAAATGTTAAGTGATTCCAAGTTGAATGTGCTTGCTGATGTCACCTATTTTTTTTAAGTATTTGTATAGAGGGTGAGGGAAAGCACACCACACACACACAAAGACAAGAAGAAGCTTGATAGTTCCTGTCTTGGTAGTTAAAAATAAAGATATAAATGCTGTTCTAACAAATTTTACCCTCAAACTCAAGCTTTCTTTTTCTTAGGGTACTGATGTATACAGTTAGTATAGGTTTAAGATAGTGGCTACCAAAGAAGTCATGCATTGATGTACAGTTACACATAAAAAGCACTGACAGACTCGGGTTAGTTAATTCGAATTTTTGGTATTTTCTACTATCTGCAACAAGGTGTGAGAATAGTTCTTGGTTTGTGAATTATTTTCTTTATTATTTTAGTCTATTAGCTGCACATAGACTGCCATTAAGTGTACCAACGTGCATTTTTTACATGTGTTTTAATATGTAAATGAGCAAGTTCAGCAGGTTTTTTTATTGCTGTCCTAATACCTGAAGTTTGCATAACATCACTAAGATATTAGAGGACCGAGCTTGTTTCTTGGTGCATTCTTTTAAATGATCATAAAAAATTGATTCTGAATAATTGTCATACTCCAGCTTGGTATGATGTGGCTTTTCTCAGAATTCAACTGACCAAAGAAATAATATTGGATGAACATGGATGTTTAATGAAATTTAGTGCCATATGTCACACTGGGATATTATGCTTCCGATAATTTTTATAATGATATATGGGTGCTTCAGACTTTCTTTGTTATTAATGTTCACTAGAAGTTTGTAGATGCACTATTACTTGGTTTCTGTGAGGAGATTCATTTTACCCTTTGTAGTCATAGCGGATTCTTCTGCCATAGCAAGAGAAACGCTGAATAGCAGAGTTAAGAAATAATGCCTTGGAAAACCTGATTCCTCTCAGAGCTGTCTCTGCCTCTTCGTATTTGCAAAGGAACTAAGATAGCACTCTAACGTGACAGAAGATGGCTACTGCCTTCGCTATCTAGTCATCAGAGCTGAAGTAAGGAAACAGTATGTAAATATGTACAATACTGACAAAAAGTTAATTTTAAGTGTAGTTGAATCCCGTCACCTGCCTTTGACTGGTAGGGAATCAACGGTACTCATTGACACAGCCAGCCTGCTGTGCTTCTGCATCTCCTGGTCCAGGCAGAAGCAGGACTATTTGTAGCATGTAGCATACCTGGTGGGAACAAACACGTACATGGATGGCTTCACAAAGCAATATAGCCTTTCTTGACACCCACACAAAAACACTGACAGCACATGAACAGCACATCCCAGTCCTGCTCCTTCTGGCTGGCTGATGAGGGCTGAAGCTCCCTAGGAGATGTGTGCATATGCACACACACACCTCTCTGATGGTCACTCTCCTGTTGTCTGCAACCTCTTGGACCTGCAGGCTCTCCAGAATTCATAGGCAGATGCTGGCACTACTTATCCAGTCTCCAGCTCAAGCTTTGGGTCTTTCCAGGTGTGGTCTCCTCCTGGCTAGTAGAGTTAAAGCTCTAGTGAATCACATGTACCTGCATGCACAGAGAACAGAGGCAGTTGTCACAGAAATTGGCTAGGATTAAAGCTTAGCAGCTGGTGTAGACTGAGTTGGTCAGGTGCAGGGGTTGGCCAGGTAAGTGTGGTGACTAGCACCTTCTTTCAGTGTATACATTTCTCCTTTTATCTTCCTTCTCTCCATTTTCCCCACACTCATTCCCTACTCTTTCACTATCATTTCTCCTTTCCCTGTCTCTGGCCCTTCTCTTAAGCACCTTGTAGTAAGTTGTATGCATTTCCACAAGTGCCTTAAAACATCCCATAAAGTTTTACATGATCCCACAAACTCACTCAAACACCCTATAATATCTTTGCATTTTTCCCCATGCGATCTATAATAATACCATTTTTATTCCCACCTTCCTATTAATTACAAAGCTCTCTCTGGTTCCTTCAGCAAGCAGCCGTCAGCAGTGGTCTTGGTTATAGTCTTCATTACATATTTCCTATTTTTGGAATTTTTATATCTGTGTGTATATATCTGTGATTTGTTACTTGTCCTGTCTGTCTTTTGTTGCTATGCTCATAAATGAGATATCCTTATGCTCCAGATACATATGTACCCTTACATTCCCTATGTCCTTACAGTTCAAATATGCAGATGTGCCAGTGAGTGGTCGGAAGAGGGAAAATCCACAGTGAGGTAATAAAGTAAAACACAGTAGGAGTTGCAAAAGGAAGAATAAAGATAAAGTTTGGATTGCTTGAATATGGTTCCAACTTTTGAGCTGTCCTCATAATGGTGGTGTTCCCTTCCCAGTGGTACTACTATAAGATAAAACTGCATAGTTTTTGTGTGTTGTAGTCTGAATTTCTCTATCTTAACAGTCTCGGAAAGCTTGAAGGATTAACTTTTTACATTATAATTTATGAAACCAATTAAAACTATACTGTAATGTATTGTACTTTCCCTGACTCTTAATGCTATATTAGCAGTACCTATTATTTCTCTGTCTTACATATTTCAAGGATCCATCTGATCACCTGTTAGAAAGTGACGTGTATGCTTCCTTCAGCTGCCTTAGTACCACCTGTGGTAACTCTGCAGTGTTAATATTTCATTACTGATTGTAATATTGGACTTGTATAGCTTTGCATTTGCAGCATTTTTAAGAGGATGATTGGACACTCTTGTAGTCTTGTCTCAACCTCTCATGAGAAGTAGTAAGTTCTAAAAGAGGGTGGAGGAAACTTGGGTGCAATCACTGTGTTATTACAGTTTAAATCTAGAAGCCCCTCAACTAGCTCGCTATTACTGGCACCGTAGCTTTTTCACAACAGACCCATCCGTTTATTTAAATAACAAGGGCATAGAGTTATAATATTGAACAAAACTTTTAAAAATCCATATATATTCATTTCTTTATAAGAAGTATAATTCTTTTCTTCAGGGCACAAACCAGTATCTATTGAAAGCTGGGCTAACACTTTCCCTGGGGACAAGTTATCTCATAACTGCCTATTGCTTTGTCTTCACCTGATATTACTGCATACTCCTAACGTGGTGAGCCCAGGGCATCTGATATATGCTAATATGCTTAGATTGTCACTTAAGGCAGCCTTTAGACTCTTTCACATTATTGCTATGTCACAAAAGATAGCCAGTGATCAGGCTCTGTTATGATTATGGAAATGACCAGTGCAGTAAGTAGAAGTTAAGGGTAAAATAAGCCAATACCCCCTTTTCTTTGAGGAAGAATTATGAGAGCTACTTCAAGGAAAAGAACTAATGAAGGTCTATATCAGCTGCTGAAGTCAAAGCACTGCCTGAAAAATCCAGTCAACCGATTTCCCTTTTGTTCTTGTGAAAATGAGGAGAGGAGGGGGTTAGGTGCAGGATCCATCTTTGTTGTGGAGAGCATTTAGATTTGTTTTCTGAAATGCATGTTGCTCTTAATCTTATCTTTATTTTTCAAGCAATCATAAGCTGCTTCTCCTATCAAATTCATTAAATTAAGCATATATTTCCTCCCATTGTTTTTCAGCATTAAGCCTCTAGAGTTTGTTGTATAGAGTTAATCCTCTGCAAATTGAATTTTTTGATCATTGCTCCCATTATGGAGTTTCTGCCCTAGTGAGGGATTGTGTGTATACAGGTAAGTGCATTGCATAAAATGGTATGCTTCTCTATGGTTTTAATTTGGATACTCTTACAGGAAGAAAGTCTCCTTATTCACTATATCTTCAAGATGTTTTGTGCAAGAAATAGATACTAAAAATTTTTTGCTGTCAGATTTTTATACGAAGTGACTACTAATATAAATCCTGTTTTCCTTTCTACTTTTTCCTTGCTCATTTTCTGTATGTATACTTTAATCCTATAGCTCTTGAATGTAACTGAGTACTTATTGTCTTAGTGAACCAGAATTGCCCATGTGCATTAAATATTTCTGGAAATAAATAATTCTTTTTTTAATATCACAGTATTTGAAGTGAAGGCACAACTGTGTGATATTCCATTTCTTTCCAAAAGGAAACATTACAGAAAAATAAAAGTAAATTTATACGTGGCACATGCCCAGCTTTTTCTGGTGTTTGTAAAGCCTTATGTGCCAAAACTAACTATTACTTGTCATGTCTTCAGACTTGTCACACATGCTTTAAAAAAAACTTTTTTTTTTTTAATTTTCTATGCCTTATCATGATCTCTGCAACAGGACCACAGAATCACAGACTGGTAGGGTTGGATGGGACCTCTGTGGGTCATCTAGTCCAACTCTCCTATTGAAGCAGGGTCACTCAGAGCAGCCTGCAGAGGACCGT
>Ga0181612_145953_pt1 | contig 12866 bp, 8 predicted proteins | sample HoacroProtozoa21_FD_119630 | JGI IMG/M metagenome (GOLD analysis project Ga0181612, IMG submission 119630) | Hoatzin crop microbial communities from Cojedes, Venezuel. Combined Assembly of Gp0051906, Gp0051904, Gp0051908 | reverse complement strand
TGTCCAGATGGACTTCTAATATCTCCGAGGATAAAGACTCCACCACCTCTCTGGGCACCTGTTCAGTGCTCGGTCACCTTCTGGATAAAGAAATGTGTTTCCTGATGTTCAGACAGACATCTTGTGTTTCGGTTTGTGCCCACTGCCTCTTTTCTGGCTCTGTCTTCTTTACTACCCTCTACCTGGTATCTATACGCGTGAATAACGTGCCCCTGAGCCTCCTCATCTTCAGGCTGAGCAGTCCCATCTCTCTGAGCCTCTCCACATAGTTAACATGCTCCAAAACCTTCAGCATCTCCATTGCCCTTTGCTCAACTCTCCAGTATGTCCATATCCCTCTGTATTGGAGGATCCAGGACGGGACCAAGCACTCCAAATGTGGCCTTCCCAGCGACAAGGAGCAAAGAACAATCACACCCTCCACCTGCAGATGATGCAATGCTATTCCTGATGTAGCCCTGGAGAGGCTGTTGGCCTCCCTTGCTTCAAAGGCACATTAATGGCTCAAGTTCCATTTCATTTCCACCAGGACCCACAGTTCTTTTTCTGCAAAGCTCCTTGCCAGCTGATCAACCTGTAGGGTATACCAGTGCATGGGGTTATTTGTTCCCAGGTGCAGGACTTGGTATATCCCTTTTTTGCACTTTATTAAGTTCTTGTTTGACCATTTCTCCAGGATATCAATGTCTTTCTGAATGGCAGCACAGCTATCTGCGGTATCAACCAGTCCCGCTGCAAACTTTCCAAGGGTGCACTCTGTCCCATCATACAGGTCATTAGTGAAGGTGTTAAGCTCTATTGGCCCCGGTATCAACCTCTGGAACATACCACTAGTGACTGACCACCACCTAGAGTTAACGCCACTGATCACAACACTGAGCACAGCAGTTTGGTCTGTTTTCAAGCCACATCACCATACACTTAGCTAGACTGTACTTTATCACTTATGGGTGACAGTGCTAAAAGCCTTGCTAAGTCAGGATTAAAAACATCCACTGATCTTCTCTCATCCATCAAGCAATTCTTCTCATGATAGAAGGCTATCACGTTGGTTAAGCATGACTTTCCCTACATAAATCCACACTGACTGCTCCCCACCATCTTCTTGTCCCTCACATTTGGAAATGGCTTCTATCACTGTCCCAGGGAGTGAGGTGACGTTGACCAGCCTGTAGTTCCCCAGATTCTCCTTCTTACCATTATTAATAGCTGCCTTTCAGCTCTGAGCCACCTGTGCCTGAGGTGCCATGTAAGCATATCTGTGTGGTCTGAATCCAACTGACTGTGCCCTGCTAAGCAGTGGGAGACAGCAATGCCAGCACAGCCATTCATGAACACACAATTACCAGCCATCCAGAGAGATTCTTGCTAATGCCTGGATGGGCTGGAACCAGCTGGAAAACTGTGTCCATCTGTAAAGATATGCCCTAAACCACTTTGGCAAATCACACTCTTGTGCAAGAAAGCCTTCTATAGGCTTCTATGATGTTGCGATAGGACAAGGAGTAATGGCTTTAAACCGAGGGAGGTTAGCTTTGCACTAGATATACGGAAGAAATTTTTTACCATGAGGGTGGTGAAACACTGGAACATTTTGCCCAGAGAGGTAGTGGAGGCCCCATCCCTGGAAACATTCCAGGCCAGGTTGGACGGGGCTCCAAGCAACCTGATTGAGTTGGAGATGTCCCAGCTCATTACCGGAGGTTGGGCTAGACGACCTCTAGAAGTCCCTTCCAACGCAAACTCTTCTGATTCCGTGATACTGCAGAATGGCAGTAAAGCAGCCATCTGCTGCTGGAAGTGAAATGACTGGATCTGAGAAGTCAAGCGTATCCTAGAGTGCTTGTAGTTCATTCATGGTCTTGCACTTCCCTTACTAAGTTCTGCTTCCCAAGTAATTAGGTGGTATCTACTTACATGCAGCAGACTAACCTCTGTCTCACGCAGTCATGCCTCATTTCCTCATTTAATGCTCTTTTCAGTCTTGTTATTTATTTTCTTTAATATTACACTTCCAGCTCTATAGCCAGATGAGTCACACTCATTGCCATCCACAACAGCGCTCTCCAAGGCCTGTGAAACAATAAAGTAATTTATAAAATCTTTTCCACTGAAGTTATATACAGTCAGAGAAGCTAACCTTTATTTTAGTGGCACTTGAATTATGATGAAGTTGCATTCGGAAAAGATTATTCATAATAAAATACAGAAAAACATAATGTATTTTATATTACTGGAAAAAAAAAAAGAAAAGAACCCACAACACCACAACATTCCAGGATAGTGGTATGAGACACAGCAACTTACACTCACAGATTTTTATTCCTTCAGAAACATGAAAAATAAAAATAGATTGAAAATTTCAGAGCACTTTGCCATAGTAAAGGGGAGAGCATGTTCTCAGAAATTCCTACATTCAACACAGAATGACTGATTTATTTTCCTCACAACAGAAGAATAATCTTCCATTTCAACTTTCCTGAGTTGTATACTGTTCCCTTTTCAGTTATCAGTATCCACCTACGATCATTACATTTTACAATTAGAATTTGAGATTAGAAAGTAATTGTTACTTTTCTGAAGGTGACGTTGGCAGACAGATAATAAAATGCCTATGTGAAAAAAGAGAGGTAATCCCTTCTAACATACAGAAAAAAATCTTGCTAGCGAAGAATAAAGATGTCCAGAACCCAAACACAGAAGAATCTATTTACTTGTAACAGAGAGGGAACTCCTACACATTTTCCATGAAGGAAACTACCATTGTTTCAATTACATCAGTAATAACTTGACCTGTGAAAGCACACTACATTCCTTTTTCTGTCATTTTAACCGCAAGTTTCAGTGTATTGATGACAGGAATGTACCGGATGAGGAGATGGAAGAACTGTTATTACTTTCTCACTCTTCCTTAAGGTAGCTCGCTCCATTGCCTTCTTCCACTGGAATTAACATTGGCACATCCGAAGGCATGTACTGCTTATCTGTACTTACATCACCCAAACAGCTCTGTAAAAATTCAGCATGCTTCAGGATGGGGGCCTCCTGTGATATCTTAGAAAAACCACCTTCTGAAGACATTTAGTCAAATCTTCAGTGAAGCACAAGCTGGAATCCAGCACTGCCGATTTCAGTGCAACAGTGCCATGCCTACAGGCATCATGGTCTGCCATGTTTATTTCTCCAGGTCTGTAAAGCACAAGATGAGTTGTCCTACTTACAGTTGCTGATGTGAGTAGGGCACAAATACTTCACAGCATTCCCATGTTAAGAAAGACATCTCTTAGCTTGCTAGGAAAAGAAAAAATATTTAACAATATATGCATACATAATTCAGAGTCTAATGTTGTGTACCATATGAATTCTGTTAACTTGGGATCATGACAAATACAATGGAGAAAATATTACATTTTTGTTGGTTTTTAAAATAAATAAATAAATTTATTTACCTTTATATGGTAGAGGAGCTGGAAATGAACTTTAGGATCTAGACTGCCACACTTCCAATCTGAAGCTCAGAACATACACAAAATGAAAGTATTTTGCCAGAGCAAAAAGATGACTAGTCAACCAACACAAAATCACCAAAAGAATTACAAACTGGCATTTGTGTTGCTGTGAAGAGTATTCCATTCGCATTTAAGGAGTATTTATTTCCTTCAAAATTAAACAAGTGTTACTTGACGCATTCAAATATCATAAATTTTCACTAGTTCAAAAAAAACCCTGCAACAAAACATTAGAAGTATCGTTTTAATACCATTGTGATGCTATTAAAAATTAGAACATTAAATTTCACGCTTGCAGATGACGACGAAAAGGAACACATATTTTATACCACCTTAAAAATCTACTTTTGTCTTCTTATAAATTGTGCCATGAAATTTATATCATAAAGTTTGATTACAATAATTTTTCATACCTGCATACTTCTGGAGATCATGGCATATTACAGGTATAAGTAAATGTCATATACATTATTTTCAAGCTTCCTGTATAGAAAACATTGTATTTCTGTACTATTCTATAAGAAACATCATGGTCTCTGGCTGTACACTAACATTGCTAGCGGAGTCCTTTGCAACAATGGAGTACATTCTGTAATTTTCCCTAGAGCTGAAAACTCTCCAATGAACATGAGTCAGGCAGTACTTTCGGGAACAATGCTGCAGAGTTGTAAATGCTGCTTACCATCCCCATGAATACTGCCTTCTGGAGCAAGTACACCAAGTGTCAGAAATGATGTGAGCTCTAGTCCGTTGGAGTACCTGCGCACAGTGATATTTTCAAAGACATTGCTATATGTTGTCTTGCAAACTTTGAAGAGAAATGGCTATTTAAGTTGGCAAACAAAACGAGAGTTGCACAAACCAAATATATGAAATTGATTATGTCTTGCTGAATGATTTAAACATGGGTCTATATTCAAAGCTCACTGGCACTTTTTGATCCAGGATAATTTTATATTAAATATTGGTTATTCAAAGTATAACTCCAGCCTGTTTATTGAAGAAGCACTAACAATAAATAGCTTGATTTTGAGCACTCTGATGATAGTTCTGAGACCTATTCTAAACTTAAAGACACACGCTTAGCTCCTCCACCTTCTTCTCGGAGCCTGCCCTACTACAGTTGTGCCCTCTGTTTGGAACTCTAGCCACATAGTAAGAATCAATATGATTACTTATTAATTAAACTCTTATCAGAAGCAGGAGAGAGGACAAGGTGGCACCAAAAGAATTAAATAAATCTGAATTCAACATGCATCATTTACTTCTTTCTGCAAACGTTGTTAATCTTCCAGGAAAAGCTTTCTTTGTATTTAATGATGATATAATTACTGTTTATTTCAGTTCAGGTGTGTCTTCTTGGGGTAGATGCTCTCCCAGATTTCTGATGATTTTGCTAATTTTTGTCAATATTGAACTAATTAAAAAAAAAGAAAAAAGTTGTACAATAGCATTTTCAAAATTATCATGTTTCAAATAAGTATTTAGAGTATTTTACTGTGTGGCAAGACTAGTATTTCATAGAAATAAGCTTCTTAAAGATAACGAGCAATTTTCATAGAATGGGTGAACACAAAGAGTGGATTTATTATAACAAATGTTCCAAGAAATTTGTTTTAAAGGGCTTGATACAAAGTTGTCTACGGTTAAAGTTTTCAAAATCTTGTGTCCTGTATATCCTTATGGCTGACACAGTATTGCTAGTCTGTGGTTAATGATTGACACATAAAGGACATGTTGGGAAGTTGTGCTGTTGGGAAAGACTTTATTCTGAGTCATGAACAGTGCTGAATTGTAGGCTCATTAATCTGATTAAAAGCCCGGCTCGTTATAGCCCAGCTGGTTATGCAATTTTTAAATAAAACATAGTTTGTCTGAGATCTCATTCATTGATGTAATTCTGTATTTTATTTATTTTTATGAATTTTTGATCTAAACTGTCGTATTATTATGCTGTTCACATCATCAAATTTGCCACTGGCCATGCACGTGCAAGACCTGCATGTTTGCAACATAAACTTTCTAATGCTTACTACATATTTAGTTGAGTTTTCAGCTTTTTGGTGTGGTTTGGAATTATGAATCACTCAAAAGATGAATGTGTTGCATAGCTTCAGTGCTTGGCCCTTCTCTGCATCCATTCTGAAAAATAATTATATAGCCCAAAAGTACTGCTAATAAAGAAGCTTACAATGGAATTTAAACAATGCTTTGAAAGAAACTTTCTTTCTCTTTTTTATAAAAATAAATTCAAATAGGGTATAGTCAATGAAACAATCTACTGAGTAATTAGTTCTATTACTGCTTTCATGCACATACTCCTTTCCCTGCTGGACAAAGTCATTAAGGTCATAGTGATAAGATTATTCTTTCTATGAATTGTTCAGTATTATATCCCACAAGGCAATCAGCAATAAATAAAATATTATTCTGAATCACCTCAATAGATACCAAGTCAGTAGGGAGCAAAGAGGCAGCAACAATAAAAAAAACCAACAAAAAACCAAAAAAAAAAAAACCCCAAAAAACACCAATGTTGAAAGAAACTCTACAGCAAAGGGAAAAACGTTGAAAATGTTCACACTGCAAAGCCAACTCAGTTAAAAGCTTTGGTTCATATTATCCTTAGATGACCTCTCAATGCCATTTTCAGTAGGAATATGCGATGCTTCGAGTCATATCCAATCTACTGTCTCCAGTGAATGCAGAAAGTTGATCTGTGTCATAAAAGATGCAGGAAACATCCTGGAATCTGACTTTATGTGGAGAGAACAGTAATGAAAAACTTCCTTCAAGAACTAAGATTTCTTATTTGCAGAGCCCTTGCTGAGAGGCTTCTGTCTGACATGACATGTCTGGAAAGCTGGTAATTGTCTGGCTCTCATATAACATACTCTGATTCTGCAAAGACCTGCTTCATAACTCAACTGCAGTTCACTGGGCATACAACATTTACTAATAAGGAACTGTGAATGACAGACAAATTCTTAGAATTGGGGTGGGCTCTAGACCTTTTTATCACAATTGCTTGTACTTCTCACAGATAAACACACCTTTTTTTAGAGATGGCAAATGCTGTTTCAAAGCTTGCTGCTTTTTCCAGACAATGCAAAGATGTATCCTGAAGGTCAAATAGAAAAAATGAACTATTGAGATTTTCACGTTCTATATGTAACTTTCAAACAAATTCTGAAAATTTAAACAAATAAAACTCTGACTAGTGTTAAATAAGAATACATAAAGCTAAAAAACCCTCATATTAACTAAGTCCAGAGGAGCTTAAGTAGAAAGTAACTACTGCTGGTAAGGTTTTTTTCTGAACATCTAGCTTACTTCAGTGTGTCTGTCTGAAACACACCAGATGGAAACTTAGTTTTCTGAGAAGTGACTATTATGCTAGCTGGAAGCCATCAGAACAATAATCAGAACTGTTTACCAAGGGCTTTCTCATGAAACATGATAAACTCCTGGGCCATACATCCCCTGCCTAGGTACTCGGGTCCCAGGAAATAGCACCATGTGGAAGACATAGTTAATGCATCCTTCTGGGATTGTGGCATTTCAGGCTTTCCAGTACGCTCACAAATTCTTCTACCTGATCAGTGCTCAACTTACAGAAAGAAAAAGAGACAGTCCTACAAAAGAACGTATGGGAAATTTGGCACACGACATATTAAGGCAAAAATCTTACTGAGATGCACCTGAAAATGGAAGTACAGTCATATAGCAATAGAATCATCTCAATCACAGAACTGCACATTATTTTGGATGTAAGATGGCATACAAATTAACTAGTATAATTCAACACAGTGCTATTACTCCTCTATCCTGTCTCACAACAGGCTGCTGAACCTTCATCCAAATTAACTTGCACTTTTTTTTGACATTGTCATGGTCCTTTCATCTACAAACAGTTTCTCTGTATTTTAACAAGATGCAGTCTTGTCTTTAAATGAGGATGAGCTAAGCAGGTAAGGTTTGAAAGATTCACACTCATGGATCTTTGAGCTGAGAAGTATGCAAAGTAATGCACAAGATTGACCAAGTAATTAGTATTTCAAAATGTTAGTGTTTTAGAAGTGCTTTATTAGGTGTTTCAATATACAACAATAACATATTTTGACTCTCGGGATTTTTTTAAAACAAGAAAACAGCACTGAAAATAAAAAAACGTACTCATGAAAAAAATTTATGGGCTTTTTTTCCCCTTTAATACACATGGTAATCTCTCTCTAATACACATAGTAATTAAGTGGACAATCTCTCCATTACTTAGTGCTTTTATTTTAAACAGACCTTGTCTATGGAATCATGAATTACAATTCCATGGACTATGGAACGGTTCCAGTAGTAGGCCCCTCATTTGTATGGTGACTGTGATTTTACATCTGTAAAGCATCATGAGCTATGTAAATGTACTACTAAATATTAACTGGTCAGAATTTACAAATAGTTCTAGATGTGCTCCAGAGGGCTCAGCTGGTACACCTACCAAGTTGGCTGACATCAGGAGTTTCAGGTTTGATTCTGTTTTTCCACTAGGCAGATTTTAACGATTTCTTTTCCCTGCTGTTACTACATGCACAGGGAATCACACAGTCAACGTCTTCATCCCAAAAAGCCCGGCCTGTTCACCATGACTTGCAGCTGGGCTAGAAGATTGTTCAAGCTCCCTTCCAACTGGAACTGTTCTATTCTATTCTATATAAATAACTTACAGAGTTGTAAGAGGTAACTGACATGTCCTTATCTAGAAAGACGGCTGTTTTGGCCGTTCTCACTGACACTACAACTGCAGTGTTGAAAAAATAAGTTTTCCTTACATCAAGTCTTACCTTGTAGTGGTACATGAAGTTCCCCAGCCCCAAGTATGACATTCATTCTTTGCATTCATTCTAGTCACTAAAGACTTCCCAAGCAGTAAATGTAAATCAGCTGTGTGAACAAACTGGATTTTCTGGAAGATCAAAACGAAAGTGAGTGAAGAGCATGAGTTTACTTTACAGGACATCTAATAGCATAATATTCCTTTAAAATCCCAGTCCAGTTACTATATGTATGTATTTTACCCATCACTCAAATAGACACAGGATTTACCACAGGAAAAAAAAAAAAAAGACAATTTTACAGTTCTGTAGGAAATAACAGGAAAATGAACAGTTTATTGATTGATAAAGAACTGGTCCTTTCAGAACAAATTTCTAGATGACTGCAATTCTGTAGCCAAAAGATAAGTGTAGTAAGTGAACCACAAACAATCACTTTTCACTGTCTCTGTGGCTGTCCTGACTGTTTCTCAACAGAAGCTTGGAAGCCTTTTTCTTTTTCCTGAAAGCAATGAAAATGTAAAGTAGCAATCAGAATTCAGAAGTTGTAAATGTTTAAAATCTTTTTTTAAAGCAAAACTTCAAAGTGTCTGGGGAAAAAAAATATCTTTAATTGAACTTACTTTATCAAAGTTTGCATATCAAGAGAAAAAACTGTCCTCAGCTGCTGTGTGAAAAGTGGACAATCCAAGCAAAAAACATCCCAACAGAAAAATCTCACAAATGAAAAGAACTGTGGAAGACGCTTCACTATTTTTGAGATGCAATATTTTGTTGAGCTGGACATGACTGAACTTACTTGGGTGGCAAGACTTAAAAAAGAAAAACTGTCGGGGATCAAAGGACCATGGCTCAGTAATTTTTTTTTTAGAATGAACTTATTTGGGTCGGGTTGTTTGCACTTAGCACAGTTACAGTCTTCTGGGCAAATTGCTGTACAAAATACACTTTAGAACAGACACAGAATTTTTTGGAAAGGGGTAGATGACATAGCAGGTACAAGTATCTGTGTTCACTGCGAGATTTCTCTTCCCAGATGATGGCAGAATTTGCCTCACGGTCTGTGAGCATAATGCTACCAGTAATGATGATTTTTTATAGAAGAAATTTATTCATGAACATTCAGAACTACAAGAAATAGCTACGTTTCCTAAGGAAATGACAAAGAAGTTAATGTTCATGTGACAATAGATGGTGCATACAAACTTTTGGGAGCAGCATATGCTTTGGACAGCTTATTTATATAAAGCATAAGATAAATTGCAAGACCACAAAAATATATAAATAACACATATAATCATTATCTGTATAGTATTTTTCCTTGCAGAGTACCTCTGATCTTTTCAATCTTATCAGACTTGACTTTTGGGTGAAAGAAGAACCTTGTAACCAAAGGCACCAGAGAATTCTTATTTTCTGGGTACAGGCAGAGCCTCTATTTAAAGTCTCATACAAAATGTTTCTATAGAAACCTGAAGGGCTCAGCCAGCCGGTGCTAAAAAGCTGAACCCTAAGGCCTATACAAAATCCACAGAAACATTCATCTATCCTCATGGCTTCTGAAGTCACTGACCTCTATCACGCTTCAGCATCCCTTCTTAATATGATGTTATACCTTCCATTAGCATACGCCATCGTTGAAAATAAAACATTCTGATAACTGTTAAAAACATGACTTTAACTCGGGTCCTTAACTGATCCCAAAGCTAGTGAACTGAAAATTAACTCTGATCTCCTTTTTGGCATATACTATCTCCTAGGACATGTAATACGAGTTTTGCTTTTTTTTTAAGGAGCTGCTTGTCCTATATATAGTTATGTTTCAAATTGTTACTCACTAAAAGAGCAAGTATTTTTGGTTCCTTCTGAAAGTCATATTTCCATAGTGATGCCGAGCTGACAAAAATATGCACTACATCATGATAACTGAAAATTAACTCACTATCACAGAAACTGCTCCCAGATACCACTTTAAATTCAGTCTGGAATATTATATTGATACAAAATTCAGTTTTTCCAGAACCTTATTTTAGCATATGTTCAGTATAAAGCATTCACTCTTGTTAATTTTCAGCTTGTTCCCTGTTTCTGTTTTGGTTTGTCTCAATTAGCTATCCAAAGCTAAAACAGAGGCCACGTCTCATTTCAGGGTCCATTCCTAAACAGCAGCTTGGATGAGGCTGCACTAGGTTTGGCTTCCTCTTCCCTGCGCAGGGAACGACTCTCCTACCACTGCTGCAGCACTGCACAGTCCTTTAGTAGTCCTCGCAGAAGACTCCCTTACCTAACCTCCACAGCAGCTCTTTCCATCATGCTCCTTTTTGTACTATAGAACCACCAGGGTCATCATTCCTGAGACAGCATTTCTCCATGTTTTCTTCCCTGAATGTTCATAAATGTTCATGTTCTGTTGGTTGTTAGGGCTATGCAGAAATACAGAGAGAAACACACATCCCTTGGGTCACCATAGATCAAAACATTCACGGAGAAGAGAGTATATAGCACAAGAAATATGGAAGGCAACACAACTCTCTCACTCATTTTGGGCAATGCTTTCACTGTGCCAGGAAGGACAGACCACGTATTTCTCCTGTCTGTCTAGTGGGAGGTTTTTCTTGTACAGAATCTTTTTATTCTCTTGACAATAGTCTTAGAAATGCAGATTCCTTCATTTTACTACTTCTGATATTTCATTATAGCTCAATTTCTGTTAAAATAACATTTCAAATAGAATTTCAGTCCACAAATATAGTAAAGTTTCCTTTCTGTTACACCAAGAAGAACCTGCAAGAATGACAGAACTCCAAAGCTCAACAGCATGCCAATGCTCAACAAAGAAATGGCTCTCCAAGAGAAATGGAACACTCATTTCTCTCTGGGTTTGCAGAGCTATGATAATAGGACATACCACAGATACCAATTCCAAAGATAATTATTCATACCGTCTATGAACAACTCTGACAAATGTTATGGACTTTGGGGCAAGTTTATCTTTATAAAGAATTCATGACATACCTACTTTCAATCATCTTGCATCCACCCACACTGACATTTCACAAACCAAACTTATCCGTAATACCTCTCAGCACAAGGCATTTTCTACACATTTGTTCGGGTCAGCACGAAAATGTTCTCACTTTTCAGCCTTAAAAGAAGAAAAAAACGAAAAGAAAAAAAACACATACTCCCACATCCTTGTACAAAAGACTACTCAAGGTCAAGATGAAGAAAAAAGGCTTTTGTCCTCCTCTTTTGTCCTCCCCTCAGTTTGTGCAATACCTTCTTTCACGCTGCGTAACAAATTTCCAATCACAGCTTCGCAACTCTTGCAAGACTTTTCTCCCAGCGATAACAAAATCAGACAAAAACAAAACAAGAAATATTAAACAGCTTTGTCTACATCCCCTTGCAAAAATAAGAGCTACTGTCATAAAAAATAACTCTGAAAAATTAAGTTATGGAAAACAAAACACAGTATTCTATTTCTCAGTAAAATTCTCACTGTACCTCATTTGCACCAAGAACTATATCCTCATTTCTTCTTCTGTGGTTATTGGAAATCACTATTGAGGCACTTAATAGCAGATTTTCTTCCTATATCTTAAACATCTACTAAGTTGACTAGACCAGATTGTGTTTTTTGCAAAGATGAAAAAACTGCTGAATGGTCCTTTGTCTAATTCTGAGGCAACAGTTGTGCTTTCCTCTTGGATGGACCTCAATGACATACTTCACTTACAAAAAAAACGACAAGAAAAACAACCAGAGAGTTCTTTCTGTGGCAAGACTGTACATGGCTCAGCTGAAGACGAACTTCTGTGTATGATAGCTATCATATTTGATGAACTGCATTACAAGTTGCAAAACTACTCACAGAAAGTAGCGTGGTATTTATACAAAGGAACAGTGCAAAATCATTAAACATACAAATAATATAGCTATATTCTATGTGATTTAACATGATGTAAAGGCAGGAAATGCTAACTCACATTTACTGGTTCACCAAGACAATTATTCTATTAAATTCTTAAAGTACTAAACGATATTACTCTCTGATTTACAGATTTTTGCTGTGGAAGTCACTTGCTCACAGCTTGCTAGCGTGTCATGGCACCGGCTGTATTAAAATGAATATATTTCTGACCTTAAATCGCATAAATGAACTATTGCGCCTGAATGATGTAAGGATCTATTCCTGCAGTTTCAGGGAAAAGTCCTCATCAGCTTCTGAATTTTATTACCGCTTCAGTGCCATGCAGACACATTCGTGAAAATAGCTTTCAAAAATCCATGTCAAAGGATGCTAAACAGAGTTTTCAGTGGCTTTTAATTCACTTTTAATCTTTGTTCCTAAGTATGGAGCTGATGCCAATAAAATGGCCAGAAGAACTTTATTTTATTTTAAGAAGAAATAGTCGTTTATTTGCCAGTATTGCTCTCAGGTATGGCTGAAATGTTTCATCTTCAGCTCCCCAAAAATGTCAGCTTCAGGCAACTCATCTCAAGTTAAACATATCAGCTTCAGGACTGA
>Ga0181612_140845_pt1 | contig 12866 bp, 4 predicted proteins | sample HoacroProtozoa21_FD_119630 | JGI IMG/M metagenome (GOLD analysis project Ga0181612, IMG submission 119630) | Hoatzin crop microbial communities from Cojedes, Venezuel. Combined Assembly of Gp0051906, Gp0051904, Gp0051908 | reverse complement strand
TGCAAATGGGGCCTGAATTAAAGTTAGCATTTCTATGTCACTCTTTTATAGACTTTTCTATTATCCCCCACTCAAAAAAAAAAAAAAGGAGGAGAGGAGTGCAGATGTTATTCCTGAGTTCGGGGTGAGATTTTCCCTACTTCCCATGCACAGTGAGCTTGACAGTGAATCTCAGGGTATTCAGTAACTGCCATGGCAATACCAAGGAAGACTGCCTACCTGGTATAAGTTCTCTCTCAAAAAACATGAGACAAAGAATAGAGAGGAATAAAAGAACAGGAAACCAGTGAATGCAAAATTCTCCTTTGCAGTATAGTTTGTGCAGTCAGTTATGTCAGGGAAGAGAGGATGTACAACTCTGCTGTGCCAGTATGGTAGTGCTTTGTGACCATGGCAACTTGATATTAACAGGTACATATGGTAACAGTGCCTTTGAGAATCTGCTCAAGGGTTTACATGGAACTGGAACACAGCTCTCAAGTGCTGTGAGCATAAAATCAAGGTAAGACAAATTTAGAAGGCAACAAGGCACCACTAAAACGTCTTCCAGATTATAAACAACATACATCTTCCAGTAAGTTGTAGTTTCCGGTTTTGCTGATGTTTGCAATGATTTGACCTGGACTGAAACTATATAATCGACAGTCTTATAATAAGTTACTGACACCTACAACTCCAAATTAAGGTTAATGATGTAATTTCCTCTTGTTTTAGGAAAGAGCCTCTAGAGCCTTGAAAGGAAAAAGCTTTTATCAATTCCTGTGTGTCCTTCCTCTGAGCAGCACTCTGAGCTTGATTTCACAATTAGCTCAAACTGTATAAAGTAACTGGATAGAAATTCCATGTCTGCCTTCAGGTGATTTAGTTGTGGTATGTTTTGAGCAAATTGGCAAAAAGCACCTGAACATGTTAGTGACTTCTTTATGCTTTTAGGTTAAATGCAAATTTCATTTCAAATTTGGACTTGAGTATGATTCCCAAGCAGGAAATACAACTTAGGGCAACATCGGTTATCCTACTTACCTTTTTTCTGCAAGCAGAGAGGGGTAAATTTACCCTCATTCAGATCTGTGCAGCCCCAAAATAAATAAAATGTTCAGTGTGCTTTGTCAGGAAGATTTGCTGAACAACAGAAAACATACTGTATGAAAAGCCTTATTTCTCTCCTTTCTTGGTATTGATTTTAGCATAAAAGAATATCCTAAAGCCATTAAACACAAAGAAACAGCAATAATAACAATAAATATTAGACTGTCCAGTGGGAATTAATTTGAGGCAATCTGTTGCATTCCTTGGGCAAAAACTATATACTAGACTTCTCCTTCAGTTTTTTGCCTGGTACAGGTGGTCAGAATTACATCCAACAGCTTTGGCTTTGCTCAGTAACCATGATCTTCCCAAGTCCAGTGTAAAACCCAGCTGATCAGCTTCCTGAGGATCCTTTCTATAGTGGGATTCTCGGGCGGCACAGAGTCACCAAAACCATTGATCTGTGCAGAAAGCATATTTGGGAGAGGCACAGGCTGTGGTCAGCCCCAGGCCATACTGGTCTCCAGTTGCTTCAGCAAAGCTTTTGCCATCAGAGTGCTCCAGTTTTTGTGAGCAACAGATCCAACACCAGCAACCACTTGGTCCAAAGGAGCACGAAGATCAATTTTAGTCATAATTTCCCTTAAGATGTTGTTTCTCTGCTAATAGCCTTCATCATGTGTGATAACTTGAACAATAACATTGCATAAGGCCATAATTCATACAGTGAAAGTAATGACTTTATCAGTAAGACATGAGAACTGATCCGACCAAGCAGTTTGGCTTCAGCTTGTTCCTGTGTGTTGAATGTCCTGTTGAAGGTCACACAGTGATGTGAAAGTACAATGAGGAACAGTGGGGGTTAGCAAGCTCGATTTTTTTCTATTTTGAGCTATTGAGCATAGCCTCATTGACTGTCATGTTGGGTTTAGGGATCAAAGAAGGAAGTATAAAGTAAATGCAACAAAGCCACTATTACTTAAGTCCCTTTTAGCTGAAAACAAACAACCGCCCCCACGTTTACTCAAAGTAGGTTTGCTCAGCAATGTATATAGCATGTAGTTTCCACGAAGAAAGCCCACCAAGCTGAAAAGCCCGTCAGCACGAAATCTGCATCTACCAGGCTCTACAGTGAAACAGGGCTCCTCAGTAATTGTGTTAACACAACTGCAAGTAGTAGAAAAACTGTGGCAACGAGTACCACAGTGGATTTGAGTGCTGCTCTTTTCTTTCTGGTTCAACCTTTAAGCAGCATTTCCATTAGTCAGGTAATCTCACCTTACTGTAAATGTTAGTTCAGCTATGGTTTAAGTAATTATGATAGAAATTACTGGTATTGTGCAGATTCTATTTCAGCAGGTTCCCTAAACTAAATATTTTAGTACCTTTTCTATTCAATAGATAATCTAGATCACAAAATTGCTACCATATGTAATGCTTTTGTGGACTGTCCTAACAAAGTCACAAAAGAAAAAACTGGCATTGAAACTAGACAACTTTTACCCAGCATTCTTTGGCTTCTAACGAAGGGTTGAAAAAAAAGTGTATGATAGAATGCAGCTTCCACAGATGTTAAGCTTCCAGGGTAAAAGATCTCCATTTTGCAGAAATGTTTTGACTTCTCATTGGGTAAAAGTCAAACTGATCATGAATAAAGGTTTAGTGCAATAATGGTGCCACCTAACACTATTCCCACTTCCTTGATGGATAAGCTGGTCCAGTATTACTGCTTTAACTTTTGCTTAGGATCATCACTCAGGTACTACTAATTAAACTTCTGTCAAAGGAAAGTATCCTTCGTCTTCCTCCCACCAAAGACAGAGACAGCATAATTACAACTCTGTGCTATGCAAAGCAGTGGGTTAACAAGTGAAATCACAATGCCTTCAGTCTTGTTATTGTGATTGTATGTCAGCCACAGTTCTAGCAGCAGCATTGTTTTGTGTTTTTCCAAGAGATTTATGCTGGAATTTTCAGAGAATTTTCAGGGAATGAGGAGGCCAGGCCAGCCTGGTTTTCATGAGCTTAATCAGCCTCACTGTGTCCATTCCTGCAATAGCTGAAGTTGGATGATTTATATGTGTAGCCAAACCTGTAGTGTGCCCACTGATTGGCAGGTTCAAGTACATTTTTGGTCAAAAAGGAAAAATGCATGATATTGAGGAAATAGTTATATTTTCTTCCATCTACCTGGATGTACTTCTAATGCTTTATCATGTGTACCCAGTTGCAACCATGCATGAAATTTGCATTTTCTAGTTCCAACAAAGGTATGTTGGAACTTATAACTAGACACATAGAAAGGCGTTCTTTGTTACAGTTCACTGAACTAGCCTGTCTCATTTGTGAATCATTAATGATACTGACTGCTGGGTAAATTTACTTTGGTTGTAAATCTATAAATGGCATGGGAAGATGTGGTAGAATGATTTTTCATACTTAGCTTTTAAATGAGATTATAGTTTCAAGGAAGATAGAGTTAAAATATAGATTAACATTTTGGAAGGAGAGAGAACAACCTTAAAAAGCTAGTGGTTTTCATTTTGTAATACTAATTTTACCATTCTATTTCCTGTAGCTGAATATTTCAGTGAGTACACACCGTCATGCAGAAGTTGTCCATTTTAAGACTGTCCATTATGGGAGAAGCTTTTCAAAGCTGCTTCTTGAGGAGGCTTATTTACAGTGGTTTACAGATGGAGTTTAAAAATCAGGTAACTCAAAATGCATTTGATGATATTTGGGGCGATAAAGTGATCCAAGGTAGGAAACAGCAAGTCTGGACATGAAGAAGCATTTTCCTGAGGATTATGTCACTCTAACTTCAAATACAAGGTATCTTGTAATTAAGTGCAGTAAATATGAATAGATTCATGTTCAGAATGGAAGAATGCTGTTTGTTTTCTTCCCATGTTATTGAAGGAGATAGCTGTATAGCAAACAGAGCTTTATTGAACTATTTTGCATTAGGGCAGAGCTGGTAAAAATTCAAGAATACACTGTGGCTTTGTCGCAGGTGCATGGGAGAAGTCATATAACTACATACAAGCAATGAAATAATAACCATTCCCCCTGAATTTCCATCTTGTGAGAAATTCTGGTGTTTCAAAGTAGAGTTTTGTTCTGAAACAGGAAAAAAACAAACACCAACACTTCACAGATAAAAAGTTCAGGCAACTTTCGTTACGAAATTGTGTTCTCTGAAGGAATATAGCTATCACATAATTTCTTCACTACACTTCACTATTTTGCTACAGGAGGGTTTGCAAGACATTATGAAAAACTGACCTTGCTCAGGCACCCAGTGAAAAGCACACGGCTTTCATGTATTTCAAGCCACGTTACTCCCCACTGCATAGGGAACTTGTATACTTCTCATTCTAAGGGCTCTCCATCAAAAAGAAAAATTGAATTCTGAAACATTTGCATTCAGCAACTCTGAGTTCTTCATGGTAGCCTGCAGGATTCACTAACAGTATTTGCTAAACCATGAGGCAAGCTTCCCACATTAAATTAAGTTGCAATGTAAATAAGAACGCAATGGGCAAAGTTCATTTTTAGTAAAGTTCTACTAAGCTCACATGTATACCACCCAGTGAATTTGGGCTTACTAGTTTTTGTTCTGCTAAAAATCAGCTTGGACCATTATTTTCAAAGGTCTCTTTGCAAATATATAACAGGATTTTTTTGCACTTAGCTGATTTAGTCTGTATTTTGCCCTTAGATCTCTAGTCTAATTTATGGGTGTTGTGAAAGGTAACCTCTGATTTCCCAAGCATGCTGGATTCTTAGGATGCGTTTTGGACAATGTGGATATTAGCATGCATCAACTTCTGTCTCTGTCTTTGGTTAGCATTTTAGATAATGCACAATAAAACCACTCTTTTCCTTCCATTAAATGATCTGAAATAACTTCTTCGTTGCTTGAGTATGTTAGAGAAAATAACAAGACAGAAAAGCAAAATTCCTTTACATGTTGTACTGCAGAACCACACAAACAAAGAAACCAATAAAAATTATCACAGCACAAAAATGTAATTCAATGTTCTTCTTTTATTTGGGTCTCCACCCACGGTGTAAACACACACTGAGGCATTCATTTATCTCTACAAATCTCTAGTCTTACTATTACAATAATTAAATCCAGACTTAAAACTCTGACCCAAGTGTTTTTTAAAAGAAAACTCTGAGATATTTTTTTCTATTTCTGTTTCTAATTATACTAATCCATACAAATGCTAGTAGTTTTACGGTGAAGGACAATGGCTGGAGCAGTCTTCTTTAAAGGCATCTCACAACAAGACATTCCACTGGTCATGTCACTGAGCTATAATTTTCCAGTTCTGTTTTGTACCATGCATATACACCTTTCAATTTTACCTTTTACATAAAAAAGAATTTTATGAAACAGGATAAAAATAACTTATGATTATATGAAAAAATAACTGTAACAAATCACAAAATTATACATACTAGTAGAGAAAAAAGTGTAACTAATTTTTTTGAAAATTTATTTTTCGTGGTATGCAACAGATACGTCTTTAGAGTGAATATCAGCCAGATATACAGTATGGCAAATGGAGTTCATATGTGTATATATAAGCATGTATAAATATGTAAAATGTTCTGTAAGATTTAGGAAAAACATACTCCCACTTTCTCTCCTCATCAAAGTGCTTTGTGTAAAAAATATCACACAAGATGCTGCTTTCTGTACAGAATAAAGGGATTATTTTTTTTTCTTAAATAAAACCCCTCTCAGCTCATTTTAAATTGTGATCTTCTTCTTTTGATTTATCTGTTCCTAGGAAATAGTTCAAAAAAAAATTCACACAAACAACAAAAAAGTGCTGTTTAAAAAAATCTGCTATAAAATTACACAGGGAAAACAGGGAATAAACAGTTAAAACGAAATTTTTATACTCATTCACACCTCTTCAAAGAAAGTTGAAAACAAAATACAATGTGACAGATGGCCTTAGCACTGCAATACTTCAGCATCTGGTATTAGTAAACCATAATGCCTGTATGTATGTGTGTATATATACACGTATATATAGACATAGAAAGGGAGATCCAAATACACACATGCACTCTCATACACTCACACATGTACCCATGTGCTTTGAAACTATACTTTAAACTCCAGTGTAGACCCATTTCTAATGCAGATATAAATAGACCATTTGAGTCTGAAAACAAGAGAATTGTAAAAAAGAATGATTGTAAATAATTTCATTAGAATTTTGTTTAATGTCCATAGTCTAAAATAACTTCATCTCTTAGATATGAATCCCTTTACAAATTTAACAATCCAGCAAGTAGAATAACAACACAAAAATCACTGAGGCATAAGTATTTGCATATGTCAGTAATTAGCATTATGCTATGTATTTTCACAAGCACCATTTTTCATTGTAACCTGCGACAAACATGATTCCTTATTTAAATATCTAAAATACATGAGAGAAAATGTTTTTTTTTTCTATACAATTGCCCTCAGTGATATAAGCTGATCCCCTAAAGTCAGTCTGACTCCAAAGAGAATAATGAAATAATCATGAAGAATCCTCTTTGTCTCTGGTACAGATGTAAACAAAGGCATACCTTTTCAAAGACTGGTAGCCCACTCTCATGTGCTTAATTTGACTGTACTCTTATCTTCAACTTTTTAAGATTAAGGCTCACAGAAAGCTGTAAATATACACATTTTATATATATATATATACACAAAAGAATGAATGAATGACTCGCAAAAGTTTCCTTTTTTAAATGTGACTGATGAACCCCTAAATTATGAATATCCTTTCTAAATTTTTATTCCCACTTTCCCTTTGGTCAGGATCTTTCATGATGTATAAGCCCCTTCTCTACTGGACAGCTTGTACATTCAGATACAAGAAAAAAAATTTCATATGATTTAAAAGTCAAGGTGGTACAGATCTGAAGTCGGCAGCAATGTTTCAGGTTTGTACACAGCAACTGACATTCTGGACAACCATGTGGTTAAAAGAACCTTGAAGGATTTATGTATGTATGTATGTACATACACATGCGTATGTACATACCAGGCCTGATCCTGCCCTTACTGATTTGGTGGAATGAAACATAGTCCTACACATTTGAAATTGAAGTGTTTACTGTGCATAATTACTCCTGCTGAACCAAGTTATGCATGCACACAGACCACAGAATGGGCTTTAAGACAGCACAAAATTAAAGCCTTATTAAAAAGCGAAACTCACTGTCAATGCAGGGGCAAGATCATACATTAATGCAAAAGGACTGTCTTTTTGCCTGTGTATGTATAGCTGTGTAGGGAAGCCTGATTTGATTTAACCCAATGAAAACCACGTACAGTAACAACTAGACATACTATTGCAAGCTGAAGCAGAGGGACACATTTACTTGTGATGTGAGAAGCAGAATAAAAGGGGGAAGAATTTAGTACAGAATTATCTGTATTTAGGCCATATTACTTCTTATTGTACACCATTTATGTGCATGGTTTATCCATATGTTCTTTGCATTTGTTGGATGAAAATCTCTCCATTAAATATATAAGCACATATGCCTGTGTATAAGAATATACTTCACCATTATGAGATTCAGAAGATTGCCAGTGTTTAGAAACATACTAATTCATCTATGCAACATAATGGCAAATTAAATTATGAATTTGACCCAGACTGCACTGAACAACTCTCAAAAGCTTCTCAGGATAAAAATATGTTTGTATAAATATTTTTTGAAGTTCATTGTTCTAGAGAAGTGATTTCAGAAGCATAGTTATGGTCTAGCCTGTAAGAATGAACTTTGAATTTTTTTCCTTCTTATTAAATCAGGTCATGAGAATATTAAGATGCACACTATACACTAAGAAGTCCACAAAATCGATGAATAGGATTAATAACCTGAAAACTCAGTCTTACATAATGTAAGAGTTGCTCCCAAGGTCTAAAGGATCATAGTCATGACACATCACTGCAAAACACTATTTTTAGCTCATACCCTTGCAGCTTTCATGAAGGGAAACCTCAGTTGCTTGCATTCTGGACTAAATTTGAGGACCAGAGCCTGACATTGAGTAGAAGAATCAAAACCACCAAACCCGTTCAGTTTTACATCTCTAAATAACCAGAAGGAACATAGCAACTTTAAGAGTAGCTCTTCTTCCTGAAAATGTGTTACGGAAATGAAAAACCTTAGGGCAACAAAAATTGAATGGAATCAGTACAGATTGCCTTTAAAAGCATCTGTGGAATTTAAGGAAGAATCCTTTCTACAGGGTATTTTAAACCTTCCTACAGAGTATTATAGCACATACAGCAATAAAGCTCTACTACAGAATTAAAAATCAACAGAAAGTTAAAACATTCTTACCTAGCAGCTGTGCTAAATACAGACAAAGTTCACATACCTTCTCATGTAGTGCATTTAACCCTTCTTGTTCATTGCATAAAGCAGTGGGTCAGAAGTAATATGGAAAAATAGCAATGGCCATATTGTATGATTTAAAATACAGAGGGGAGGAAAAGACACCTAAATGAAGGCCTACAAGAAATCCAGTATCAATCACCTTTGGCTCCAAAATGAAGCCGCACCAATGCCTTCAACGGGTAGTGCCAAGATGTATGTCTAATTTCTCTCCCTTTTTAATGATGGTGTGCGTTCAACTTTGGAAGCTTTACATGCGAACAGGTTGTGCAAAAAGCTGTGTGCCTTTGAAATGTTTGTAGTATGCTCTGGTTTTACTTATTTTCCTTTTTTTTTTTTAAAAAGGAATTTTCTAAAGCTGTGTTCTTCAGTAAGTCCACTCATTCAGCTTGAAAGGATTACAGCCAACAAGCAGTTTTCTTATTCAGTCTGTGAATTCCCTTTGAGAAATTGAAAAGAAGAAAGAAGAAAACGGTAGATTTGCTGTGCCACAAATGAGAAGAAACAATTCCTAAGGTTTTGGCAAAGCTTGCATGCTCCAAACATTCTTTCTCAGTTGACTGCTTGATTACATGATGAATGCTTGGTGATTGTTTTTTTCCTCTCCATTATGTATGTATATCAACCCATATCCCCATACATACATGGCAGTTTCATGGAGAGAAAAGATGAAATGAATCAAGTTCTTGTAACTAGATTTATATTACTTTATCCTTCAGTGTAAACAGAAGAAAGCTGGCTAGAACAACGATCCACTGCATTTACTTGTAGGAAACTGCTATCCTCTGACATGCTGCGAGCTGAATCACCAAAGATACCTGTGGACCCTGCTGGAAAGTCATAAACTGGAAAAAATACAAAAATAATTAATTAACTAAGATAGCTCTATTATGGAGAATGTCCTAATACTTATGCAGAGAACTGGAAATGGCATTAAACCAGACAGACAAACCAACTAAACAAACCAACATATGCATGAAATTAATAATTACATAACTTACTGCTTACCAAGGGAGGAATTTCAGTTCTGTCATAGTTGAGTCTAAAGTACAACAGATTTCATCACAACTAACACTTGCCCACTTAATGGGTGCTAAAACTGTGATAAATTTTAAAATAAACTTCATGCTCACTTATCAAATTTCATCATACCCAACATATGATAAGAAGCAATAAAATATTGCAGAACTCATTTGCTGTAAAGCAGACCCTGGCACAGAAATGGCGAAGTTCTACAAGCAATAGTAGTAAGCACAAGAGTAACTGTTTGCAGAAAAACTCCCATCTTTTGGATTGCATTTTTACATAGTGTGAGATGTGTCTTTAAAGTTACAGGTGCATTGGCTTTTTAATGTACCACTGAAGAACCAAGACATAGAACAGGTTTCAAAGCACAATAAATGTTAAGTGAAATCATCCTGTGTGGAAGGACAATAAAAGACTTGGGCATCAGTTGTGCTTAGGCCCTAAGATTAGGCCCACTGTCTTGTGCTGAACCTCTGAACAGAGGTAACTCACCCTTCCAGAACATCATGCAAGCCCCTTAAGTACTTTTCAGGAGGCAGAGACTAAGTCAAGTGTGCACAGAAAATTGTGCACCCAGGCAGTTCTTGTCATGGTAATATGAATAAATAAAATTCAAGACTGAGAAAAATCAAACATGCATAAAGGAAAATCAGTGGTTTGAATCATCTCAGTTCCCTGCTACAATATTTACAGCAGAGTGGAGTGGCTGTGTAAATATCACACAGGGCTCAACGGACTGTATTTCAAAGCAAATACATAAGCTAGTGACTGTTTCACCCCCAGAGGTTAGAACTTTGAGAAGCTCTCAACAGTGTGCAGTCTGCACACAGCCAGATGTTACTATGACCCATGGTGACTGAGTCCCAGTACCAACCACTCCACAAAGGTCTGAAAACTGTCTCCTCTTTGTGAAGGGTCAAGTCTGTCATGACAGAATCCCAGTCACATACACAGTTCAAGCAGATCTGTCAAAGTCCACAAACTGTACACAACCATCCACAAAGCCCCCTGTCATTTACCTGTAATACCAGAATGAGCCGAAAAAGTTCGATGGAAAATTCCAAGCCCTGCCTGGCCCACAGATGTCGGAACTAAGCAGTCTTCAAAAGGAGGAACCGTATTGCAAGAAACACCATGTTGTACATTCTTCTGAGTGTCAGTACAGTGTGGAGGGCAGAAAGTCTGAAGCTGCCCATAAAAACCTACAACAAGGAGAGGAAAGTGGTCAGTAAAATACCTGGACAGAGATACAAGGGCTAACACGTGGAACCGTGGCCATGAGAATAATAAAAATGTCAACTGCAGTAGCACCAGGACTTCAATTATTCTCCACCAATAAAGCAGTTTTGATATGAAGCTCTCTAAGACTTCTTCCCATTGCTACTAATTCTGAACACAATCTGTTTCATGGATATCCTAATTTCAGCATGACTTGTGAGAGGCACTGACTGGCTAGAAGCTGAAATTTTTCAGGAAATTTCCTGCTGTCTGAACTGGTACTCTCCAGATTTCACACTGGGCTGCTGCCTGAAAAATCTAAGAAAATGCTTAATTCACAATAAAGGAAGATTACCCAAGTAGGATCTGAATAAAATCTGAGGGTCTGTCACTGATGCCAAGACAGCTGGCTGATAGCGGGGACAGGGATATGAGACTAGGAAGGGCTGCCAGCTGATGATCCATGGGGCTGCTGTTTCTAAGTACTGGTTGAGAGTCAAACCCACTCGTCAGTAGCAATGAGTTCACATGGAAGAGAATTGACACCATTGTGTCACATAACACAAAACGTCCCCACCAGGGTTTTGTTCTTTAAGCTGTTTTTTGTTCCTTAAGTGATATTTGAGAGAGGCATATAAGCACTGAGTAAATTCCCATTCAAGTTCATGCCAAAATATATATTTATATAACCAAACCCACGCTTCTTGGTAAAACAGGTACACATATGCAATCTAAGAGGCACAGACAGATGTTCTGCAGTAGGCTGGCCTGAACATTTTTCTCATGGAAGCAAGGTCTTATCTCCACCTTAAAAGACCACCACTAAATCTAAGCTTTGGAGATTTTGCTCACAGTCTGAAGGATGGCTTTTATAGCTGAAAGACTGTGGTATGCATTTATTTATGTTTTCCATAATATGTTCTTAAGAGTATATGTCAGAAATGAAACCATTATAAATTCAGTATTACAATGTATACATATTTTTCTTTTAAGAAAAACTGTGAATCGAGCTCCTTTCTGCCAGTGCAGTGGCTCCTTGTTCTCACCACTCTCTTTATGTGCATAAAGGAATAAAGAAAAAGACAGTACATTATGTCCAAGGTGTTACACAGAAATTGTAGGCCTTGACTGTCCAAAAATAGGCCCAGGAGTGATACAGTCCCTGAAGATTTTATTAGCAAACAGCTTATTGCTTAAGGGCTGATGTGTTATTCTCTTGATGAAGACTATGTTGTGGCAAGTCATACCAAAAAGCCGCTGTCAGAAAAATGAACCCCTGCCTCAGAAAGCGTCTTAAGGAATTTCCTGTGTCTCAAGTTTATTCTGGAGACTTCACTGTCAATAGAAAAAGCTGGCGTGCAGGGCTGTCTTCTCTAGCCAGTCTAGTTAACCAACATCCATGTTACAAAGTCCTTCCAGCTGAATTTCCTTTTAGTGTAGAAAGGTCAATAAAAAGAAACAAAACAAACCCTTCTCTAAACCATTAAAACAGCATCATTGGAAACAAAGGCATAAAGGGGAAAAAAAACATCATTCAATGCATCTTCTGCATATAAACTCCGTACTGCAGATGCTGGCTTACAATTAAAGAACTTCAATGACTGCCCTCTCAAGCATCTGTTTATTGTCTTTTGGATATTATGGAATAGGAGGAAACCTTGTTGCTTTCAGTGATTATAAATGTTCACAGACTTGACTTCAAAGAGCATTTAGTACTAGGAGGGAACAAGGAATCCTAATCTGGATAGTTACAGAGAGAGCCAGCTCAAGTTCATTCTTCCATGTGTTGAAGAATTAGTCTCAGTACATCCATACTGTATAGTTCGGAAAGCATATTTAGTACCAGACATTCAGCTTTCACGCCTGGGATCTACTGATGCCCATAAGCAGTAACAAACCATGAGCAGTAAGCAGATTAGTTGACAGAATGAAAAGCTCATGTCCCTCCCTAAAAGTAATGGCATGTTTGGGTTGGCAGCATACGACAAAAGGCCTTTCAGTACCATTTAACAGTTCAGAAAGGATCAAGAAGATATCCCAGAGGACAGGAGATCATAAACAGAGATCCTTTCACGGGAAGCATGAAACATGGATTCACAACCTATGGATATTTGAGATGGACATGTATAAATATCTTGGATCTTATATGACAACTG
>Ga0181612_127157_pt1 | contig 12867 bp, 5 predicted proteins | sample HoacroProtozoa21_FD_119630 | JGI IMG/M metagenome (GOLD analysis project Ga0181612, IMG submission 119630) | Hoatzin crop microbial communities from Cojedes, Venezuel. Combined Assembly of Gp0051906, Gp0051904, Gp0051908 | reverse complement strand
TGTATTCCATTGTTTCTTTCTCTGAGCATTCTTCTTGTGTTGTTTATCTTTTTGAAAGAACAAACTCTGCAAGCAAAAAAACCACCCATTCTATGAAGGTTACAATTCTCAATCAGGCATTGCCAGAATTGAGTTTATGACTGCCTTTAATTACATGATCACATTCTGCTTTTTAGAAGCGCAGAACAGACCTGGTTCTGCGCTAAGATTAAGGTCATATGGCAACCAAGACTTATCTGTATTGCCCCTGCTTGCTTCCGTGGCAACTGGAAGGCGTATCGCCAATGAGTCACAGGATCAGAGACAGAAAGAACAGTAACAACTAGCCCTGTACCTGCTCCAGATCTCAAAGGTGATGCTTAAGTCACTTAGGTGTGACTTAGCTTAAGCATAGCTTGTGAATTGCCAGCTTTGAGATCTTAACGCTCTTTTACCAGAATTTGTGCGCAATTACTCAAACAAATACACACCAGCTTCATTGCAATACACTACACTCATACCTACAATAGACTTGTGCAGGACTGCGGACTTTGTATTCTCTGACTGAACTCTGACACACGAACGAACGTTGCAACTAGCAATGCAGGAGGTTGCCACTCCTGTGGTTTAGTAGTACAAGACATAGAAACATTTTGTAAGTTCAGAAATCTTAACTTCTCCTTCAGGTTCTGGACAGAAATAAGTTATAGTGGTTACACTAGGCTTCTGCCCACTTCTCCCAAAACAACCGCTTTAGTGTCATCCCTTCTCAGCTCTGTCCTTTCCTGTGCAACCGTTTTCATCTCATCCTTTCTCAGCTCTATCCTTTCCTGTTCTTAGTCCTTGCCTATGTGTCATTCTCATGCAGTCAGTCCCAGCTTCCACATTTCAGGTGTCATTCTCCTTATTCTGCTCAGTCCAGTTTCAATCTTAGAGACTTCCAGCAGTGACCTCTCCACTACTTCTGGCTCCTGAGCCACACCGTGTCAGCCCTGGAACTTTCCACAGGAGCAGTTAATTTGATCTGTCTTCCCACACTCTTGTTCTCAGTTCCTCTTCCAGTTGCTTACGTGCCCCATATGCAAGTGATTCTGGTTTTATTCCCCTCCCCAGCCTGCTCCTTTTACCAACCTCTTCGTTCACCCAGTCCCAGAACATGGGCTCCTCGTTGGACAACATTCACCACACTGTCATTCTTCCCATTTCTGTCTTTTCACACGAATGGTTCTCAGTGTCCTCTACCAAATTACGTCCAGGTCCAAATTTCACAACCTCCTTGTCCTAGCTGTTCTCCACACCCTGGCAGAATTCTCACTCATTCTGCATTCAAGTCAGACAGGCTCCGAACCCAACATAGACCAGGTCACCAAGAACACAGAAGAATGGTGTCGTGTCTCAAGCCTCAGTACTCTAGAGGTGCAAATACAGAGAAATTCAGCTTAGCATCATCAGTGTGGAGGGAACCTCCAGGAAGCTGAGAAGCTCTAGCAGGTGCTGCTGAGTATATTTCACCTGATACTTTTCAGATAGTTACTGTGCAATCAAGCTTGGACAAAATTTTAAATTCCAAATTCCAAATTGCTATTTCAAAGCATGAAAGATCCAGAGATTTAAAAGAAAAGTTCTGTAGATCTTGAAATGCACAGAATATTTTTTTTTTATCCAGCCTTGGTTTTGGCTGGAACACTTCACCTTGCTTAAAGCGTTCTGAGAACTGAACATTAAGCACAGAAAACATGAGTCTAAATGGATGGAGTTTCAGAACACTACAAGCAATTTAAAATAAGGTCTTACAGTGGGACATATCAGGCAAGCCTAGCAATGGGCAATGCTACCCATCTTACATGAAAAACAGCATTAGGTGTCATTTTGGTGCCTCTACGTCACCTTTAAATGTTGTTGTCTTGTGTAGAATTTAATTAAAAATTAAAGCATTTTCATTGCAATAATAGAAAACATCAAATTAGGTTTAGTTCTAATTGTGCCAGGCACTATACAAATACCTAACAATGACAGTTTCTGGCCACAAAGAGTTTATTGTTTGAAAAGAAGCAAGAATGGCAAATGAGACACAGGCGCCAACGTGGTAAATGAAATAGAACACATACAATTCTTAGCTTATCAGCAACAGTGATCACAACTTCGCTAACACATCCAGTGTACAAAATGAAGATGACTTTATCCAATTCTCCCTCCTCATCACCTTGATACCAAGAACCATTCAGTCCTCACCCCTGCTCTATTAATGCTATATGCTTTCCTCTCTAATACTGTATCATTGTTCATTTGAAAGCTGTCTTTCTAAGCAAAGCAGGTGAACAAATAGCTTATCATGAGTAGTAGGGACATTTCACACATTGCAGATAGACAGGTGTTTAAACTACAGCAGGATTAAATACAGGCAAGGGATTTGGAATGAGGGAGAGACCACCACCAGGAGTGTAAGGTTTCGCTGCAGATAGCCCACCCAGATGGGTGTTACTGCTTGTTACTGTGCCATGCACTGAGGCATTTCACCTGCTATAACTAGCTTGCCAGGTTGTTGCCTTGGTGGATTGCTGGGGCACCCCCAATACATCTGTGCTCAGAGTTTTCTAGTCACTAGTCCTCCTGTATTCTTCCCTTTACAGAGGCAAATACTTAGCATCAAATCACTTTTTACTTTGGCTTAAAAGAAGATAACATATAGCACCTGGACCAAAGCAGGTACCAAAAATCTCCATAAGGAATAGCTTGCCGATTCAGAAATTGTGGTAGTGGAAAGCAAACAACCAAACAAAACCACAACAAAAAAAACCAAACCAAAACTCCCCAAAAAAACGAAGGCAGGCAGGCTAGTGGAGCTCAACAGGGAAGGTGGTTATTGGTGTGGATGTAGATGAAAAAAAGTTAGTTCTCACATTCAGTGGTATCAAAACGGGTTCAAATTCCCCTGCTTGATAAGATTCCTGTTTTTTCACTAGCAGTAAGGGACTTCAGAATATTTTTTTTGACACTGACAGTATGACAGGAGACCTGTGTGTGCTGCACTGCACCCTTCAAGCATCCCTGTTTTCAAACATCTTGCATCAATATGTTCTCTGTGGAGTCTGTAAAAGGCGAGATAATATACAGCTAGTATCTCTCATGAGAGAGTGATTAATAAATTTTTGCCACAATTTTTAAACTCTTCGGGATGACAAAAAGGTCACAAGCTGAAAGGAACATGCTGAGTGAACTACACAATGGGACAGTAAATCCCAAAAAGCTCTCATGGAAGGAGGAGAGCCCACTTGATGTACTTCTACTTATTATCTAACATCAAGAAATAGGGGAGGGAAGAACATGTGGGTTGTCACAGCCATACTGATAAATAGTTAGAAAACCTAACAGTAGATATATGTACCTTTATACTTAGTTTAATACAATGTTAATAAGCCAAAAGACAAATTATTGCGTAATGCCAAAATACTCTTTTTCAGGCTGTGCTTTGTTTTGGGTTTGTTTTTTGTTTGTTTGTTTTCCAAATTTTTAAGCATTACAAGGTAAGTTTACGACTGCAGTACACTTGCCTTCTTGACAGAGACACATATTCTTAAAAGAAATGGTCTCTACAGTCTTGCTTTATTCAGAGAAATTTATTTCTGAATAAATTCAGGATTGAAAGCAAAACCACAACACAGAATGATACCCAAAAGTGCTGGATATAAGAGCTGAGGGTTTTGTTTTTGTCAATCTGCTTTACAATTTAAATAGGAAATATGAAATCTCCAAATACAGATAGGAAGAAAAAATTCCGGGATAGAATGTTTCTAATGAATAGCATCCTACAGACAAAGATCCATTGTATAGTACCTTTAAGAAGTCACAAGCAAGAGTCAGAAGAGAAGCTTAATATCTTTCACATTTCTGATCTACATTATATTATTTTTTCCAATAGCTTCCCATTATCATTTTCAAGCACCTTTTTTCTGTAATAAAATGAGTATTGTCATTTTGATCTTGTCTCACATTTCAAATAAGCTAAAGCAGCAAATGTTAACAATTGCCAGAAATTAAAAAAAAAAAAAAAAAAAATCAGCACTGCACATCAGCCTTTATGGACTGAGGAAAAGCCTCCTAAAAGCCTGGGTGTTTCTCTTGCTAGTTTGCAGGAGTCAACCAAGGTAAACAGGGACACATCATCACTACCAGTTATTACTCTGCTCCTCTTGGCAGAGAGTGGAAAAGTGACTTAAATTTTCATTATCAACATCCTGAACAGCAGATCCTGAGTTTCACTGGTCAATACTGAGCAAACAATGCACTACAAAAAAATGCCTACTTCACACTCTCCAGTTAGCTGTTTTAGTATTTTTCTGCCAGAGGCCAGTCATATCCTGTTGCCTATGAAGTGCTGGGGACTGGAGATCTACAAAGTCTAAAGATCGTTTCTCTTACTTGGAGCCACACTTGCATCCTCTCCAGTTCACACATCTCACATGTCCATTTAGATCTTTCTGACTGGTGAGGAGGAAAAGGGATCCAGAGCTCAAGACATATTTCAAAGATCAAGACTAAGAGATACACCAAAAGAGTACAGTCATCACAGGTCTACTTTATCAGCTCTTCCAAAAAAACCTTTAATATAATAAAAAGTGCATAGTCTGAAACAGGAGAAGACCTAATGGCAGAAAGTTTTCAGCACAATGTACCCTGTTGACAAGTGTCAAGGGTATACATGAACATCAACAGTTCACTGAGAAATCTTTTTCTCTAAAGAAAGACTGGACAGGGCTCATGGTAAGACACACATATAGCTGCTTTTCTACCTTATGACCAGATCAGAATCTTTAGGTTTTGATGCCTCAAACAGGACAAGATGACACCACATCATAAGCTCAAAGAAGGAAGCATTCCACTAGAAGACTAAAAAAGTGCAAAATGTCTCATCATTTGTAGTACCTTTGCCTTTTGCTCTGTTTTTTTTCCCCCCCGTGTGCTCAGTTTGACTCCTTCACGACCATTCAGACAATCACTAATCTTCCATTTTATTACTCACCATTTATTCAGCAATGCCGTCTTTATTCAATAGCTGGTAAGAGAAATGTTTCTTTTCTTCCATTACCTGGCTTCCATAGTCACTGTATTTTCACCTGCTAAGACTTCCTCAGACACACATACCCCTGAGGCTTTTGAGATCAGTGAAATATTTATATTCCTGGGAACAGAGGGGAAGAGCTAACAACTTGCCAATAAAAAAGGAAAAAAAGAAAAAAAAATATTTTTGCTGCATTCTTTCAGTTATATCGTTCTTCTTTCAGCCTTCAGAGATGAATATGACTAGATGCTACAATAATATAAATATTCACCATCAACCTGTCCTCTGCCCAGTCTGTGTGTTGCGTTTTCTTGGCTTCACCACAGAGCTCCAATGTACATCTGTGATCTAGTGCAGGCTAGCATGACTTGGTCTAACAGAGCACCCAGGTCTTCCAGCACTATTGGAAACAGTCCACCTGCCCTGCCTTCCTTAATGCATAGAGATACTAGAATCCAACAAGCCATCCCAGTATGGGAAACACCACAGGATCTTAACCTGCCTCTTTACTGAAGAGGCAAAGGAATCCCCAAACCACAAATCTCACACCCACTTTCACTGTATGAATAGTGGCACAAAATACACCTACTGCAAATTCCTTCACTAAACGATGCAATACAAACAGATTTTTCTAGGGCCACTTTTTATTATCCAGGCCAGCCTGCTGACCACACCCCATACTGAAACACCCTCATTTTACATATAGATTTGAATTTGCAGGAACAACCAGCCAGAAGAAAGGAAAAAAATGGGGCTAAGAGGCTGGGAAGTGTGAAATCTGTGTGTGTACCACAGCTGATCTGACCAAAGGCCTGTAACATTCCTTCTCTGCTTGTGGAGCTTACCAGCTTACAGGATATACATATGCATACAGAGCACAAGTGTTCCAGTCTCCAGAAAATGTTCCAGACAAAGACCTGCCAGAGACATTCCTGGGAAACCTGACAAACTTGCAAATTCCTTTGTAGTGTCTCCAGTGTATGCATCCATTTAACAATGAAAAAAAAACCCCAAGTTAGTGCTGCTGCTGCGGATGGCTGAACTCCCCTCTTCCTTCTGAAAAAGTCAGGCTTTCATGTAAGACACTCTCTGCCTTATAACGTCCAGTGGGATTGATTTTGATAAAGCACAGTCCTGCCAAACGGTTGATGATCAGGGTGTAATCTTTCCCATAACATAAGTTCTAGCTCGCAGCCTGGCCCATTTAATGAATCTCTGCAGATCTGCAGATGTTGCTGCATCATAACAAAAGCCTCTACTCCTGTTCCCTCTGGACCCTCAGAGCAGAAGGGGCTCAATTCAAGCACTGCAGAAACTACACTAACATTTTTGCTTCCTACAACCTCTGCTGAGACCAGTTATATTACTGCTGATGCTACAAATCAGTAGTATTGAAAGTAATTCCAACTCCTGCATGAATAGCCTGGGGACGAGGAGGAGATCAGGTGCTGCAACAGTGCAGAGCTGTCTGAAAGAGGAAAGAAAAATATCCCTCAGACTTCATCTCCTGGCTTCTTGTTCTTCCTAGTTACAGTGAGATGCCTTTTTCCTTTACACTTCTCTTCTCCATCAGTGGAAGGGTAAAAGCAAACCAAATGGTTACATAAGGAAAATAAACCTGATTAAGTGCAGATAAAGTGCGTTGAGTCAAAGCAAGGGACTAACACTGAAAAAAAGTCCTTTAGTGGGGAAAACATCCCTATCAAATTTCTGCAAGTATTTGCTGCTCCCTTAGTTTCATGGTCTTCTTGCAGTCACCATGCTGTGCTGCTCAGGTCTAGAACCAAAAGCTGATGCCCACTGGGTCCCGTACAATGTATTTTGGCACATTGGCAGTTTGCTTTGTGGCACTTGTCCACTGCTGAGAACAAGGCAGGCCAGGGTACCACATTGTCTAACCAAGACAGGTAACTGAGGAGTGGTGTGGGTTCAAATATTTTTGTAGTTGATGTTAAGCTGAAGCTCGCTATTTTGGGATTCCTGTGGCATTATTCCCACAAGGTCACTCTGGGGCAGTGTAAAGTGCCCGTTCCAATTCTTCCTCACTCCCTCCCTCCTGTCCTAAGGTTTAGTAAAATTCATCTGCTTCATCTGCAAAATTTCCACCTTCTGTCCAAATGAAAAGCGTAGAATAAGAAAAGTGCCCCATCCTCCTGTGGATCTGTCAGCATGTTTGCAGTAATGCTGGCTGCTGGATCTTGGGCACTGACTGGCTGCACAGCAGAGATGCAGGCAGCTCGGTATAGCCCTCGCCTGGGTGGTCTGATGTTATCCCTGTGATTAAACGCCTTGGCAAGAAGAATTGGAGCTATTCCTAATGATAGCTGGGTCCTGAAACCTCACACTCTGCCTCACAGAGAGGGGCAGAGCTCCCACCAGGCTTCCCCTCCTCCCTCTCTTCCTTCTCCTCCTCCTTGTGAAGCTGGCCAATTCAATGCATTCTTCAGTTCACTAGCATTAATAACTACAAAGTCCTACAGCCTGGTAGATATCAACTGCAGGCCCCCACACCAGCTAGTGATAGGGACCTCACACAGATTCCACACTGCAGAAGAAAACCTTCTTTTTACCTTACAGCATATTTCAGATAGAAGTAGCATGCTATTCACCAATCAAAACCACATACATGTCCAGGATCCAGCCACCTAGCTCTGGATCTGCACGCATGCTGTGCATTTTAATGTCCTCCCCGTATAAAGTTCTGCCCTACAGGCACATGGAAATATTTTATGCTAAACACACACAAAATAAAGACTTCAGGATTAATGCCTGGTAAGGAATATAGCACAGGGAAAAGAAGTCTGTATTATTTTGATCACAGCCTTTATCCATCTATCCATCAGCAAAGGCCAATGGCTAACAGTAGGTACAGATGAAAAAACCCTTAGTTCAGCTGTCCAGAAATAACATAGCAGCCAGTAAGATCCTCACATCACAAATCAAGGCAAGAAAGACAACTGAGTCCCTTTACAACTAAAGCAGTTTACTGAACTGTATCCTGAGGCTTCATTCCCCAGTTTACCACCAATGTATCTGCCTTGATGCTCCAGTAGTACCATTACTATCTTCGGCTCATGCTAGGCAATGGGCAAAGTGAACAAGACAATTTCAGGACAACTGAAAAATTGAGTTGAGTATCATTAACACACTGACAACACTGCAGGTGAACCACTACACTACACATACCAACAGAGACATCATCACTCTGTAAAAATAATTAGCAATCATTTGCATGTCATAACTAGGGAAACCGCTGATTTCAGATACTGAACTCCTCCCAAGTCTCTCAGTAACCCACTTATAAAGGAAATATTTAGCTTGACTACAGTAAAGCAAATGTAGCAAAGAAAAAGTCATAAATATGGAAGCAGCAGCATAGCACACGTTCCTTCCTCAGTTTTAAAGGCAAAAGTTCAGTTCAGAGCAGTGGCCCAGCAAACTTGCTATCCTGCCTGACATGTTTCAGAAGATGGAAGAAATTTTAGTTTCCATGCATCTGAAACATGGATAAGGAAAATTTCTTATTTTTGTATGTTAAGACTTAGGGATCTATCATTTGCAAAATGATCATTATTCTGCCTGAAGTAACTATGGCCTTTTAAGCTTTCTGCTTTAATGGTATCTTGTTGCACGAAGTTTCAGAAGCTAAGTGTATTCTGTGATAATAACTATTCACTTTTATTATCAGTTGTTATTCTGATGTCTTCCTACTGAACTGAATATCCCTTTCTTATTACGGGAAATATGAATAAAATCAACTTTATTTACCTTGTCATCCACTGCTCTGTAATTCCTTCATACCCATCTCCTCCCTAAACAAGCAAACAGTATTTTACACTTTCTCATTTAAAATGCATTTTGCACTTAATTGTTGTAGTCCCTCATCTGTGAATCCCAGTTATTTTTCCTGAATTCGCTTTAGGAATGGCAACCAGAACTGAAAACAGTTTTTCAAGGGAGGGCATGTAATTAATGCTTACATAATTACATATTATTTCCTACCCTGTTCCTTAAACATGCTAATAATTTTTGCTTGTTGCCTTTAACGCTTGACTTAGAACAGGTATTTCCACTGAGTGTTCCAGAACAAAACTTGTTTTTTTCTTCCCTGAATGATTAATTCAAAGCTTACTACTTCCAGTGGTTAAAATTACTGCTTGTCATGTAATCAGTTATTTGTAAATACTGAACTTCATCTGCCATTGTCTTGCCCAGTTAAAGCCGTAGTTAAATTTCTCTTAGCTTTTCGCATAACAATCAACAAAGGAATACAGACGTATTGACTAATTACCTGAATGTAGGCTCAAGTTTAAGTTTACAGCACACATGTAACTTCACAGTAATTGAACATCTAGACACTTGTAGCCCACATTATACTGAAGGTAACAAGAAGTTACCTCACATCGTAAACATGAGCTGCACAAGCATGTGTTCACATGGATGAACACTACAGAGTGGTTAATCTACTGTAAATTCACACCCCACATTAACTTGCAATAACTTGCTTTTATATTCATTCTTTTGGTAATAATATGCCAGTCATTATGAACCTTCTCCTTTCAAATCTTCAATTTTACACTCCATGTGCATCCTGTATTCTGCGTCTTCAGTTATCCACTTGCTGTATACCAAACTGGCTAGTTTTTCTTTTGTTTGCTTTCTGTCTGTTTGCAATCTGTAACAAAACTTTACCTCTCATCCTACAGATACCTGGCTTGCTTAACACTCCTTGCTCAAAGCTTGTCAAGAACTTTTTTGAAAGTTTGAACAAGTTCCACTAGAAGCTATTTTTCTCATTTCAAAGAATTCTAATAGTTCAAGACATGGGTTGGGTGTTTTGGGTTTTTGGTTTTTTTTCCTGAACTATGTTTATCTGGGTGAACTGAAATTCCATTTTTATTTCAGTTTAACATGCATCTGCTTGTGGAGCAAGACACACTGCTTTAATTTACACGAAACTTTAGGGTCCTTATTACAGATAAGCACATTTCTTGCCTTTCTGTCCTCTGCAACACTTAACCACTGACCGCACCTTTCAGTAGAAACTTTGGCACTTCACTGTTGCATTTCTGAACTGCTAAACATATACCATCCAGCAACACAAGTCTCACAAAACAATTTTTTGCTTAACTTTTCTCATACGAGCTTAACTTCATTATCTGGAAAGAAAATGTATCTTCTCTGTATCTACTACAGCAAAAAATAATGCAAAAGAAATTCTTTAATCTCTAATGCCCATATCCTCAAAAATTTATTTCTACAGACCTAGACTGTAAATTTTATCAATAGCATATTTAAGGAAATCTGATTTCCTGTGGCATCCCCACGTGTTCCCCTGGCCAATAACAACATCATTCACAAGACTGCTACCTATGATATCCTCAAGATCTTTCCTCCCTGTGTCCCCTTAACTTGGAAGCAAGAAGCAGTAGCACACGTTGCAGCTAGTTCCAGATTAGAAGCCTGTTCACTGCTAATTAATATATGCATTCTGGCTGGTTAGGCAGCAGTCCAAATAGAACAGGTACGTTGAACTCCACTTGATTTTAGCCCTCGACTGAAACACTCTCACAGGCCTTGCATTTCTATGCTCTTAACGTTTTTCATGAAACAGGTAAGAATGTATAATCTTCAAGACTAATTTAGCTGAAACTTTTTGGAATTTGGACAGAGCTCAGATACCTCCTTATTATCCTACTCGGGCATGAACTTAGCAGGTTAATGCTGGATCCTCAAAGGCAAACATTTTCCATAGAGATCTCTGTGTCGCTTGGTCCCAGACTTCCTGAGTAGTTGACTAGAGGAATACCTTGTTAATTCTGAATACTGTGGAGTACTACAGTTAGATGGCAAGTACTGCAAAAATCAGGCAGTGTTTGAAAGATCTCTTATGGAGAGAGGTACATAATTCACACTGTCATAACCTCAAATCAGCTTTACTATTAGGTTCTATGTAATCACAAAAGTTTTGTCAATCTGTGGTTTTCAAGTAAAAAAAAAAAAGGAATGAAATTCCTCAGAACTAAAAACTAACATTCATTGTTAACAGCTTTATTTAACAATATTCTCCCTAGCACCTTCACTGTATTTATTAATTTGTAATGCTGGATACTTATCTTTCATAACCTAACTTGTGATTGTCATACTCCTGTGTGTCTTTAAGGTAAAAATCTTTCCTGCACTTACCATTAAAGACAGTTACAGAAGTTACCTAAGCAGCTGATTCTTTTCTAGTCTAAGATAAAATAATACCGCTCCTTTCTCTCTCTATTCTTCTCTCTCTCATTCCTGCAACTGGGCAGTAAGGCATTATACAGCGATGCAGGGGATTAAGTAATGATTCTTATGGATTCTAGGACAATATTTCTATTGTATACCACTGTGAAGGCACCCTTGTTTTCTCCATGTTGTAAGCATAAAGATGCACACTGATGAAATTTTATACAATATAACAAAAAATATTTTTCAAAAACACAAATTAATGAAAGGCAAAATGTTCTCACACACTTTGCAAGAGAGTTTGTGAAGACTGAAAACTAACTGTGCACAAGGCAATGAAACCACACATCACTAAGGCTTTACCTTCCTACCATCTCCACCTCCCATACTGTAAGAACCGTTCCCTTTATGAGTATCACTGAAGTTCCCATCTGGTGTTTCAGAAGTAAATGGAGAGGACTGACAAGACAGAAAGCTGATGTAATCACAAAAATCTTGTTTTGTTAAGATGACAGATTTTAAATATCTTGTTCAAAGCTCGTCAGTTACTTACACTTAAAATTTTCCCTTTGAACATTCTCATTTCAGCAGCCAATTGGCTTAATAAATTGCAATGATTTAATATAGGGGGTACAATACAAGAGTGTAAGAGAGAAAACATGAAGCAAGTGCTCTGGACATGGGTACGAAACAGTGAGCAGCAGCAGGGATTGAAGAGGCACAGAGGTGGACTCCCAACCATAATGGCAACATGATTCCAAGCACAGCTGTTAAGGCTACATTCCTGGGAACCCTGGAGAGCCACTCTCGTATGCTTATACCAGAAGCAATTCTCACAAGAATGGGAAAGGAAAACAAGCTTCCCAGCTGCTCTTGGAAAGAGGTAATGTATTCCCCCAGCCCTAAGACACAGCTGGGCACAACACAGGGAACCAAGGCACAAACAAATGCATTCAACTCTCTTTTCCAAGGGCAAGAACTTTAATGTGAAACACAGTCTACAGCAATAGTAGTATATTCAAAGGTCTCTTTCACACACCACCCTCCAAATCAATAGTTCTAATCTTGCCATTAAACATACTTAAATCCAAATATCAAGTCCATTTCATACCAGCCAGGTACTTTCCAACAAGGTAGACTAACTCCACGTTTCTGGAGTGGCTTTAAACAATTGTACTTTTTTTATTATTTAGGTAAGTGATATTCTCTTCCAGAGGTCATCTTCATGCCAATTTATTTCAGAATGCTTTTACTTTAAAAAGGACTATTGCATTTCAAGCTGCTTAAACAGAGGACTGAAAAGGGGGAAAATAACAATTCACAGTCTTCTGTCTAAAAATGCATAGGAAAGTAGTGCCCTGTTTACCTAAACCCTCATACAAGCCTCATCTCTAACCTTCTCTCTGTTTTCAATCCCTTGCTTCTCCTGTCCCAAAGCCACGAGGGTTTCATAACCCAGAGTCCCCAAACACTCCCATCCTAAGTCTTTCTACCTTTCAATCCATAGCAATGGTCTTTGGCTTCTCAATTCTCTCCAGCCTTTTACTAAATCCTCCCCCACGTTTCTCCATCTCTTCTGCCCCTGTCTTCCTTCCTCCTGGTTCACACCA
>Ga0181612_116425_pt1 | contig 12867 bp, 10 predicted proteins | sample HoacroProtozoa21_FD_119630 | JGI IMG/M metagenome (GOLD analysis project Ga0181612, IMG submission 119630) | Hoatzin crop microbial communities from Cojedes, Venezuel. Combined Assembly of Gp0051906, Gp0051904, Gp0051908 | reverse complement strand
TAGTAGGCCTCCTTCACATGGTTCTTTCCTGTAGGGATCGCCAGTATTTGAGCAAGAGGATGACTGTGAATTTGTATTTGTTTGGAGAACCTTGTCAGCATGTCCTGTTGACAAAGCAGAAGGTAAGTGTAGTCACTTGAGCTTTAAAATATCAAACAGATCTGTACAAGAAGTAAATACTTAGTGAAGCTATGTTTGTTTTTTGCCCCATGAATCTTTCTGTAAAAGGTGCTGGCTAGTGGAGGGATGTCTCTTCCGAGCTTTGAGCCAACTAAGATTAGCCAATCTAACATTAAAAAGTACAATTTATGATGACAGGCAAATGTACTTCCCTGTCTAGGGAAAGAAGATAAAGTAATAATGCTGACAAATCGTAGTGCTACCATGTTAAATCACAGGCAGACTTGCTAGTGTCTTGTAAATCTGAAAGCATAAAGTTTCATGAGAACGCAGTTGATCCTATGCCTGGCAAGTCATTCCCTGTCCCCCACTGAAGACTGGAAGTTATACTGTAATCTTGACCATTGTTAGACAATGGGGGAGATACCAGTGGGAGAATAGCAGAGTTTATGGTTGACTCCAGGACATGCAAGAAAGAATCGTGGGTTCTAGCTCTGGGTACTCGTCTGGGTCTTAGATGGGAATCTGAATGTGCAGGTATCTTCTCTGCCCTTGCAGGCTTTGTTTTTGTAACTTGTAGATTATGCCTTGTAAAACATCCAGACTTCCTGTAAAGGATCTGTCGCAACAGTCCTAGATATTATTAAAACTGTCAGTGATCTCATGTGGTGTAAGAGGAATGTTTACAAGCTTCTGCTCTGTAGCGCACAATTATTGATGCTGGTGACAAGATCTGTGGTTCAGAAGGGAGGGAAACTGATGTCTCTAACTTAGTACCAACTTGTTGGATGATTGAGGGGAGCATAATAATCGTGCAATACAGTCTGATGTCTTTTTAAGAGCTTCAGAATACCGAGCAAAGTGTCACTTTAAAACTGAGGACTTGATCAGCAGCAAAGATACTGATGTATATCAGCTGATTAGACTCAAGAAACTAGAATTTTCCGAAACCTTTTCTGTGTACATCTTGGTAGACCTGTAAGGTGTAGCTAACGTTTCCTATGATCAATTATTTCCAAACTCGGCGATCTTCATAGCTGCGAAAAGAAGATGCAAGTCTGAAATCTAGGACAACTTTTTCTTCGGCCTTGTGACCTCGGTTCTTTCCAGATAATTAAGCAAGTCCTGGACTTAGTATCTCTGGTTCTCTACTTAATCTTCATCATGGCTGAGGGAAGAACCTGTGAGGCCACTTTGAGGTAGCTTTTGTAAAGTGTGACTTCTACATCTTGCATTAGTGGCAGTTACAAAAGAAATGTTCCATTTGTAGCTTAGTCTCATAGTTCTAGAGATTGGTGACATCCTGAAACGAGCTACTTGGATGGACTAAAATTGTCCTTCAGTGTCATTGCCCGAAAGTGCCAGCTACTCATTTTTGTGGCCTTTTTTTGTGCCAGTAAACCTAAATTGTTTTAAGTCTATTTGGCATGGCTCGTAGATATGAAATTATATTTTAAAATTCTTGATTTCTCTTTAAAGGAGAGGATTGCCAGGTGAAAGATCCAAGGTATGGTCATGTTTATAACCTGAAGCCACTTTCCAATAAAGACATAAAAGTGAGTACAGATGAATATGACTACTACTTCAGAGTTTGTGGAGAAATAACAGAACCTTGCAAACCAGAGGCTCGCACTGTGTCATCGTGTCAAGTAAAGAAGAGGGACAGTACTTTCAGAAAAGTGGCAGGTATAGCACTTGATTGCAAGGAACTTAGAGAATGGGAAGGTGTAATTGAAGCTGCTATGTGATGAAAGAGGGGTTCTTGCTAATCTTGTACATCTTACGAGATAAAGCACCCTACCCCTTTTGCTTCATGTGCGAATAAAATGTCATGTTTATAGTTATCTTGACACACAGTTATGAATGAGCTCAGCGCTACTGTACTGGAGCAGTACTCGTTTAATAACAAGGTCACAAGTTTTAGAGGAAGTTTGAGGTCTTTCTATCTATTTTATTGTGTGAGTTATTGCTGTCTATGCAACCCTGTTGCCACAGCCACTACTGCAGTTCTGTATTTACTGGATTAGCTGTTTACTTTTCTCAACTCTGCTTCTAGGCTTGCTTACAGAAAAACTGACTTTCAAAAATGGCTTGATAATGATTAATTACACCAGTGGAGAAAAATGTCATAAAATATACGAACGATCAACTGCCGTATTATTCTATTGTGACAAGACTACATCAGAGGTTAGTTGCAAAACATGCTTCCTGTGTATACTGTATTCGAGTTGCCCTCTTCTTGATGTGTGGGAGGGTAAGGTGAAGAATATGACCTAGCTTCCTTCAAGGACTGCTTAATTGTTTATGGGTTAGGCAGGAGATTGAAAGGTCCTGTTGAGGTAATAAAAAATGAGGAGTGTTTTGAATTTCCTGTATAAGGAAGGTACCTTTCATCAGGCTCCAGGAAAGTCAGGGCATGCTGTTCCTTTAAGGGATGCCTGCCATGAGCAAAGCTATTGGAGATGTTGGGAAGGGATGCTCTTCTGGAAATAACAGCTGTTTCTTTGTAAGAAATAAAAGCTAGGAGACTGAATCTGCAGGAAAGTACGTATTGGTTACGTGGCCAGACCAAAATAAGATGGTTACTTGCTTTTAGTATCTCTCTCTGTACTTGAGCTTTCCTTTTGGTTCTTAAACAACAGTGCCTAGAATTTCTTTTGCTTTTCCTCTTATTTCATGGAGGAGGCAGAAGCTCCTAATGGCTGCCCCTTTGTCAGAAGTGTGCATGTGGATAAACTCAGGTTTGGGAGAAGCCATACTTTTAGCTGGTCAGAGGCTCTAAGATTATATGTAAATACAAGTTCCTGGATCTTCCTGAAGCAAGGCTGAGACACTTTGGTAGCTTCAGTGTGTCTAAATGAGAAAGTAAATTCCTTTTGTATTTTGTTCTTTCAGCCTGTATTTTTGAAGGAAACGCCAGATTGCACCTACATGTTTGAATGGCATACGCAGTACGCTTGCCCACCTGTTAAATCTACTGAGTGCTCCTACAAGTAAGTTGGTTCCACAAACTTAAAATGGAGTTGCATGATGACGGAAACAAATACAGCCTTACTGGAACTCAGTGCAATACTGCCAGTTTAGCTATTGTGTTTTGACTTAGTCAGAAACCAGCTAATGTGGCATTCTATGGCAGTGCAATCTATTTTAAGTAACTTTTGCAATTTGTACTTTCTAAAACTAATATCACTGAAGAAAAATGCTTGATACTAAGCTTATTCCCCAGAAGAAGGTCAAAGAAAAGTGAACTGTTAGGTATGCATTTATTGATGGTGGAACTCTAAGTACATTAGGTTGTTACAAGCGTCTAGTTGTTATTCAGCTATAGCTGATTTAAACAAGAGTACAGCTGCTGTCTGTCTGGAACTTCCATCAAACAAAGCTTCAGGAAAAATGTCACCTAGTTCTGTCACAACCAAGTATTAGCTAATTACAGTTTGATAAGTGGGGTCGAACGTGGCTAGTAATTGCCCCAGAGTTTTAACATCTGGCATCATCATAGCTTTCTACCCTAAGGTAAAACAATCCACTGCAACTATGCATTTGTGCTTGCCATGCACTGAAAACCTGCGTGTTTCAATGAAAAGTCAGAATTACGCTTGTATTGGCTGAGGGCTGTGTGTATGTGGACAGTTACTGTGGGGGATGGCTGGTGCAGTGATCAGTCTCTGTACTGTATTTGAGGTTTGTAGGGAGCAGTGAGTCTGGTGCAGGTTTCTTTTCCAGCATGATACTCTTCTTATAGAGTTGTTAAGTTGAAAGTTATTGTAGTAACTGAAGAATTGTAGCTTACAATTACTTGGTTTTTTTCTAAATGCCTCTTAATTTCAATCCTTTGTGTTTCTCACAGGGATGAAGAGGGAAACTTCTATGACTTTTCATCTCTGACACGACATAGAGAGAATTGGGAGGCCATTACTCTATCTGCTTCTGCGCAGAAATACTATATTAATGTCTGCAAGCACTTAGTACCATATGGCGCAGCACGTAAGACCAAAATAAAAATATATTCTTGCTGTAGCTAATGGAGGCAAGTGGTAGGACAGTACTGCTGGCTGTTGCTCAGGGTGAAAAAAAATCGCAAAGCAAACTACATGAAGACATTGGTGTAGTTTTGGCACCAGAGGGACGGGTAGATTGTGAGCCTGATTTCCATCTGCTTGGCAGATGAGATTCCCTAGCAGCTCTTACCTTGCCTTGATGACTTCATCTCTAGCTCTTCCATTGTTGTCCAAAGTCTGCTATGGCTCTTAAGGAATAAAACAGTCTTTTGGCACAAGGTGTTACCTTCAGAATTTTCTCTATGGCATCTTCTGACGCACGCCACACTTTGTGGAAGACCACGTAACAGACTCTAGCGTTTCACTCTGTAGTAGTCCGCTTCCCCACTAGTAGCTGCCACTACTTTCTGCATGACCTTGAGTGAAGTGAGGCAGTTGCTGCTACTTGTGTTTTTGGGGGGAATAAAACACCCCAGTGACTATGATTTGGACAGTTGCTTGGAGGTAGATTAGCTATGACATACCTGAAAGTAGAGTGGAGTTTTGTTCCAGGCAAGTAAGCCTTAATAACACTTAGGAGTAATAAGACAGTTTTTGTTCATATGTTACAGGTTCCTGTCCTTCTGATGCTGCTGCCTCCCTCATGGAGGGAGCAAAATGTACAAGTCTGGGGGAAGTGGCTGATGGTCCCCGGTGGGAAAATGGCGTTTCTGTTCTGAAATATATTAATGGGGACCAGTGTCCAGATAAAATTCGCAAGAAAACAACAATGTTGCGCCTCAAGTGTGATGAAAGCAAAATTGTAAGTGGGCTTCTTCTGGTGGTGTTTTCATGAGTTGTTCATACCACTGTTTGTGGAGAATGGCGGTCCATTCTTATCCTTTCTCTAGTCGTCTGTGGTTGGATGGGAGCCAGTCTTGTAAGCAGACTGGCTGGAAAGAACTTGAGATTTAGATGCTGAACAGTTTTTAAGAGATCTTTTTGTACAATCTGCTAGCAGAGATTTTTATCATCTGTAATAGCTTCAAATTGTCTGTGTTTGTCTTGAAGATAAATGTATTGCAGGTTGGGAAGTGTTTCAAGTAGTAAATAATGCTATTGGCTGTGTAGTTCTTAACTCTTGCACGTCTGTATGCCTTGCCGTTAAGTATTCTTCTGTTTGGTGAGATGTCTTACTCTCACCTTCCGGCTTTTCTGTTGCCCAGCTAGGCTGCCTTTACCTCTCTGATCAATTTTATTGCTCCTGATAATGGTTCTGTATGGTTGAATATTTGAAATAGTCACAGTTAATGCTCTGTCCTTGGATTAATTCATTGGACCACAATGGTCTGTTAAGTCCTAGGACTGGCACTCGAATTGAGCTCAGCTATAGGCTTCAGGGATAACCCTGTGGCATGAAATCTTACAGCATCACTCTGTAGAGATGTTGCTCCCTCCACTGTTTTCATGTTTAGGAGTCGAAGCCAGAACTTATAATGGCCATTGAAGACTGTGAATATACCTTCTTATGGTTCACTGCTGCTGCATGTCCTCTTAAAAGCAACGTGCAAAATGACTGCCGGGTAACCAGTCCTGCAACAGGTAAGGAGGAGACCTCAGGATTTGGTATGTGGAAGAGTCCGCTGGAAGCGGCACTAATGCGTTTGTGTTCTTGAGGAATTTCATTAGAAAAGGGCAGTGTGGCACGTATTCTGGATAGTGACTAACAAGCTTATTGGTGGGTAGAAATACCTTGTAAGGCAATGTCCCTTGGAACATAACTAGTCTATAGTTCTGAAACTAGTGTTACCCGCAATTATTGATATGAATTAGTAATTGTTTGCCTTTCTAAGCTAGCAGGCAATTAGAGGCTGGTTGACCTTCCTACTAAATTAAGTTACTGAAAGCTTTTAATACAAAGAAATATCTTGATTTTGAATCTGAAAAAAAAGACTAAAATTATTCCCTGATCTGCCTACAGGCCACCTCTTTGATCTGACATCACTAAAGCGAGAGTCTGGCTATACCATCAATGATTCACATAACAGAAAAATTGAATTGAATGTTTGCGCTGAAGCTAAAAGTTCATGTGCTAATGGAGCTGGTAAGCATCTTGTGCTCTGTGATACTGTAATCACTAACTGTAGAGTACCCAAAGGAAACATTTAGCTCAAGTTTACAGTAAAATGCAAGGTGTGGGTTTTACTGCAAATGTGGAAGGCGTGAACAGCTGTGTGAAATGAAAGCGATGTATTCATCTCAAACTCCATTCCTAAATTTATATGGGCTCACTTCTAGTCCAATCTCTTTAGGTCTGAATGGGTGGGTATGCTTCCGGACGTGAGGGCAGGAGTGTAGATGTTTCTGCTGTGCCTCTTGGCTGTTGTGAAAAGGAAGAAGTTATGAGCTTCCAGCTAGAGTGGACTGAGCACAATAATTGCTCTATGGTGATGTATTGCTGTAATGCATCTGCACTGAGCCTTGTGTCCGCACTTCAAACCATAACCAACACTCTTTCCAGCTTTCTGTTCTGTTTTGGATGCTTCTGAAACATCAGTAGAAATTAACTTGTATTTTAAGCTGCTTACGAGCAGGTTCAATTGCTAACTCTTTTGTCAAACTGAACATAAGACAACATTTAAGCATCTTAAGTACTAAAATAGGAGTATTGCTTGTGAATTAAAAATTATTTTTGTGTAGTTAGGAGAAAATATTAGATTGATTTGATTTCTAAAAGGCATCTTAAAATTACATATAATCTGTCTGATGTTTTGTGTTAATTTTCTGGTTTTCAGAGAAGTGGTAACCAAACACTGTGCTCTGTGATTGCTTAAACATGTGTAGATGCAGTACATTCTGCTGGTTAATGCAGTATTAAAGGCAATATTTGGTCTTTGTTTCGATGTAGTTCAGCTCATTTTAATGGCAATTCTGGATGGTGTGAAAAATCCTATTTTTCTTAGGAAAATTAAAGTGAGACTAAAGTCTTAAGTTTCCTGCTGTTTGTGTTGTAAGGTGCAATTTTGAAGGGCAGTTACATCAGACTTGATCAGTTTTGTTCATTTGTCTTTTTTACTGTAGCTGTCTGCATCACTGGTGGTCCAAAGCCAATTAATGCCGGAAAACCGAGTAAAACGCTAACTTACGAAGATCAAGTGTTAAAGCTTGTCTATGAAGATGGAGATCCTTGCTCTGCAGACCCGGAACTGAAGCATAAAAGCTATTTTAGCTTTGTATGCAAATCTGATGTTGGAGGTGACAGCTGGCCTGTTTTTCTGTCTTTTGACGAGCAGACATGCACTAGTTACTTCTCTTGGCATACTTCCTTGGCTTGTGAGGAAGAGGTAAGAATTACTTCGACGGAAAACACTTGCGGGACTTAATTTCAGGGGGGAAGTTAGGCATATAGCAGTGTATGCTTCATATTCCTTGAGGGAAAAGTCTTTTCCTGTAGCACAGAACCCAGGTTCCTATAGGAGTTCTCAAATACTTTTCTTACTGACTCTGAGCAGGGATGAACAGTACGTGGCAAACTTCTGGTCCGCATGGCGAGCAAAGTTAAAACTTGAGCACTGCAGAATAACTCCTCTGTGGAACATACTTAACTGCTTTTCTGTACAGCTCAAATGGAAGCCATAGGGCATCTTCTTGGGAACTGATGGTTAAGATCCTCCAATGCAACAGGCCAACAGAGCTTAGGTTGAGTTGAGGATGGATAGTATCTCTGTGCATGGGGATAGTCTTTGTTTCTAAGCAAATGACTAGAGGCCAGGCAAGTGTATGATCAGTTTGCTCAGTGCAAAAACTGATAAACCTTGATGGCGTGAATTTAGCATCTGCCTCTGCTGTGTAACACATGGTGTAATAACATGACTTGGTCAACTGTAGAAGAACTGGTGTTCCAGACAATACTGTGAGCTAGTCTTACTTTAGTTAATTTTAGCTAGTTAAGTTGTTGCCAGTAGTGGGTGCACAGAGTAAAAGCCAGCAATAGGAATAGAAGGCTAAATGAGCTATAGGGTGGATTCAGATCTCTTCTTAACACCTGAACATTACCTTTTGTGAATCTGCTTAATCATTCTTCTTGCTGCCTTGATTACTTCTAGCGTGACCATCATTCTCCGTGACAAGTTGTTTTTCCTCATAATCACTGTCTCAGTACTATCAAATTGCCACTACCACTCTCGCTTCCATTTAGGAAAAATGTTTTTTAGTTTTCCTTTCCCTGACAGGAGCTGTTACACATCCCCTCCTTTTGTAAGAGTTCTGCTACACACAGCTCTGGTTTCCTCTTCAGCAGTACGTACCATACCGCAATACAAATCAACAGTGCCTAAAAACATTGTGTTTTCTAGCCTATCAACTCTGTTCAGTGATCGTTTGTGCATTTCTAATCACTTTTCACAGTGTATCCACAGTGTGGTGATAGCTACATAGCAATGATGATTATTTGCCCTGAAATTAAATGGTAGTTTTGTTACTTGCTCCTTATCTGATACCTAAACAAGAATAGACTTCCCAAATTCCAGGTAGGCTGTCAGTAAGCTTTAAGAATGTGTGAAATAGATGGTGAGGAAACGCAGTGCTCAAGCTGTCAACTTGCAATACAGTAACTTTACATTGTTATAACCAGCTTGTTGTAAACCAATGGTCCAATGTTGTGTTGAGAGGTGGGGAGAGGAAGCAATTGTAGGATCTACTGATCTTATGAAGACATAGTGACTGTATATGCTGGAGTATGCATGCCGGAGCTTTACGTCTTGGTGTCGCTCTGATATGGACTCCATTCTGTAAGAATGTTTAAATCACTGAGGTTTTTCATATGCAGCTAATAGGTGCTTAGTATCTATAGGCAAACAAAAATTGTAACAAGTACTGCTTTACTTAAGTTGAATTTGAAACTTTTAAAATGTAGTTGCACTTCTGGCCTTATGAAGGACAGGATGTTTGTCAATAAATCAAAGCAAGTAATAAAAGAATAAGAGCAGTGAAATGTGCTTTCTTGTAGGTGAACTGCTCAGTATTGAATGGCAGTTCTGTTATTGACCTGTCTCCTCTGATCCATCGCACTGGATATTATGAGGCATTTGTGGATGAAGATATAACAGATGTTTCTCCAGACTTCTACATCAACATTTGTGAGCCTCTCAATCCGATCAAAGATGTCAGTTGCCCACCTGGAGCAGCTGTGTGCATGGTTCCTGTTAATGAATCGCCAATAGTGAGTACTATGCCTGGAATCATTGAAACATGCATTTCCCTGCTAGTTTGAAACAGTATCCCTGGCTAGAGACCTGCTTTGAACCAGAGGCTTGACAATGGGTTGAAGAAATGGAATACAAATTTAAAATCTACCCTGCAAAATTGCCTTTCATCGCTTCTCTGCGAACAAGTATTTTCCTATCCTGAACTCCAGCGATTTTTTTGGGGTGCCAGAAGATTCCGTTCTGTGATAAATGTGAAAAATTACAACAGAGAAATTTTTCGTGTAGTGCTGTGTGCCAAGTACAGAGCCTGGGAAGCAGAACACCTCTTAATCTGCCATTCTGTGGCACAGAAGTGGCGTGCTTGATCCCATGATAGCCTGTTGCAATATGAAACAGCATATGTCCTAGCATGCTCCAAAATGCATTTAGTACTTTCATGTGAGAACTTCACGGCTTCATGAACAGCAAGCCTGTGACAGAATGTTGGTTAACTTGTCTATGTTATTACTTTGAGAGACGAAAGCTCTTGCTGTTCGAGGTCTTGTTTGTGAGCTGTAGAAGGTGCACATAAAAAGTTGATATTGTTTTCCATGGACTTCCACATTGATGTAGGGACCTTACTCCATTGTTAAGACTATGCTGGTTTTAAGTGATAGTTGGTACTTTGGCACAATGATTTAAAAAACAATCTACCTATAAGATGCAGAAGCTCCCTGGGTTTTGTCAGGCTTAGTCAAAGAATGTTTTGAGCTGCCCAACTTGTGTTATGTTTGAATTGAAATACAACAACTGTTCTTTGAGTATAGAATGCAGTTTTCAAAAGTGCAGTAGTTGTGCTCCAGTGTAAGCCAAACAGATGAATCTGAATTGATCTGAATCTCTGGGCTGATCTGAGATCTAGGTGTGTTCCATATGTCTCTTAATACATATTTTTGCTTGTGTAGGATATCGGTCGTGTTACTGAACCTCCTAAGTTAAATGAGGCAGTAAATGAAGTTTACATCACTTACAACAGCACTACTCCTTGTCAGATAAACAACAAATTGAACTATACTTCTCTTATTGTATTTCACTGCAGCCAAGGAACTAGTCTGGTAAGACATCTAATAAACTTATGTTGATATTGGAATGCAATGGGAAGCGGGTAGTAACCAGTGTTAGCTTTGTTTAAAACTATATCAGGGATTTGTTTCTGGCATATAAGGATGGACTTGTTTCAACCAGGAATATACATACTATTTGCATTCTTAACTGGGCAGAATTTCATATAGTGCACGGCAGGTTCTGATGGTGTCAAGGATCAGATTCCACTGAAATAATGTAACAATACCTTATTGCTGGTGTTAAACTTAATGCTGTATTGCACCTTGTCGAGGTCCAAAAGCTTGTACTTGTACCACAAACTAACACAAGAACTACTGTAACTGTTTGTAAACCTATTACCGTGAAATGTTTCCTCTATGTTGTAACCCATTCCGTAATCATACACAGCTTTAAAAATTTGCATTTAGGTGTTTATGTTTTTATTTTGTGTGGACGCCTGAAGACTAAATTGAGGTTGCATAGTGGTATGAATTTAACACTACTTGAATTTTTTCAATGCTTTAACAAACTGTAGAGAAGCACTTAAGTATGATATTTGACAAATTAGAGCTCCATCAAGATACACGGTGGAACCATTTTCCATCAACATAGGGCATGAGCTGAAACTCTGTGCAGCTCTGAATGTTACACAGGCCATGCTCGTATTATTATTTAAAATATGACAAAGGAAATGACATTCCTTCTAAACCTTAATTTGGTGAACTTTCTTAATGTTCTCTACCATGGAGAAACACAGTTCTGTCTCACTGTTGTTCCTGCTTGCAACTAAGCTGAACATCAAAATCTTGACCCTAAATAATAAGAAAGCCTGTGTACTTGAACTACTGCTTTGGTTGTTTTCTGGAGCTAGGTAGAATGGACTTCACATGTAGCTTTTTTGATACCAGTTGTAATATGAAGGCATGGTGTTTGTCTTAGAGTCAGTAAGGTCTAGCATCAGTAATAACTGAGGTTAACTGTTGGGGGGGGGCAGGGAATGCAGAAAGAGCAACAAACTCTGCAAAAATTAAACCGAATGTATCTTGCTGTGTTCTTTGGTAACAGGGCAAGCCAAAGATGATAAGGAAACTTGACTGCAGTTTTGTGTTTGAGTGGGAAACTCCGGTTGTGTGCCCTGATAAAGTGAAAACTTTAGGCTGCTCTGTGACTGATGAACAGCTACACTATACTTTTAACCTGACCAGCCTTTCTGGAAGATCATTCGAGGTAATGCCATCTGGTGGTGGGATTTTTTTTTTTTTTTTTCCCCTCTTTTTTCTCTTTATTTGTAATTGCTCATCGCTGTCAACATTTTAAAACTGAAGCAGAGATTTCTTTTAAGCATCCTGGGGTGTTAGAGGAGACTGAATCACATGCTGGAGCTGTGGTCAGTGTTGGTATTTGTTTGGCCTCTGACAGAGGGAATAATATCACAGGGAATAACATTAGGTTTTTAATGTTCTTGAGATGTGAATATACTCATGAGGAAAGGAATGAGAAATCTTCACCTGTGGCAGAATCCCGAATGTGAAAACAAGTCTGCTGAGCAGACTATATCCTTGGCCCTGTGGGTTTACTTTATCTGAAGTTTTGTCATATTAAGGAAGGCCAGACTTGCAATATTAGTTGTCTGATTTTCCTCCTGTGTTATGCAAGTGCTGCATGGGACTTGGTTTATAAAGCTCTTGGGTGGTTCTTTGTAAGTATTGACCCTAGGCTCTGAGGCAGCCTTGTTTATAATGCGTCTGGATGTCTCCACAGGTATTCTCTGGATCCGGCAGTTACCATGTTGGTGTATGCAGTAAGGCAACAGACTTGCCCCAGGGAACATGCAAAGATGGGGCAGTGTGTCTGACATCTGAAAGTGGTGTGTCATCTTTTGGAAACATAAAGGAAATGAAAGTGGACTATAGCCACCAGGATGAAACTGTCATCTTGCAGTATACGGGAGGTGATCACTGCCCTCCAGGTGAGATTGAAGCAGATGCATTCTCTATGTAAAAACTTGTCAGCTTTTTTTACCCTTAAAATGTAAGGTTTTGTTGCGATAGGAGGGTAGCAGCATGGATTTTGCATGTGTTAATAGAAACATGTACTTTTGTTAAATCACGTGCACCATACTAATGTGCAACCTCAACACGTATCTCCTAGAAGAGTCTGCAACTTTTCTGTGGGGACAATTGTAGCTAATTGTACACTACATCTTAGTTTTCTCATTTGGTTTAGACTTAATGTTTCAGTATTTCTGTTGTCTGCCTCTGGCTATGACTTTTCATGAGTAGTGTTGAAGTACAGGCTTTGGATATGGTCCTGAATATTGGTATGCCTGCTGTACTACTGCATGTTATTAAAAGGATGTACCTTTCTTTCTTAGTGACTGAAAAGGGAGAGCTTTGTGTTTTCCCCTTCAAGTACAAGGGGAAGACCTATGAGGAATGTATTACAGAAGAAAAGAATAGGCCATGGTGTGCTACAAC
>Ga0181612_113274_pt1 | contig 12867 bp, 7 predicted proteins | sample HoacroProtozoa21_FD_119630 | JGI IMG/M metagenome (GOLD analysis project Ga0181612, IMG submission 119630) | Hoatzin crop microbial communities from Cojedes, Venezuel. Combined Assembly of Gp0051906, Gp0051904, Gp0051908 | reverse complement strand
TGTTTTATTATGAAAGTGTAGATGTCACATATTTTGATACGATTTCTCGTATTTTCTAAACCAAATGTTGACAATTTTAAAGTATGTAGAATCTGACAAAAACTGTGTCTGCGCTGAAAATTATTTCGCTCTCAAAATTGCAATCTGCTCATACTAACTGACTGAGGATTCAGGTTCGTGGGGAATGTTATGTCCAGTGATCCGGGGTTTGAATTTGTTTTAGAACTAAAGTTCCCTCTCCCAGGTCCTTCAGCCTGCGAAGGGCCAGGTCTTGCCATGCTGATAGAAAAGTCCCCGGCCCCAGCTGCCAGCCAGCCCATTCCTGGGGACCTGCAGCAGGAGCAGCTCCCGGCCGTGCGCGCGCCCCAGTGTTTAAACCATCTAATGTTTTTGCAGTCTGACGCAGCTGGATTCGATAGCCCCTCTGGAACCGCGGAGTCCAGCAAAGGCAGTCAGACAACAACCTTCTTTTATTGCTATGAGGGTTGCTTTGAAATAGTGTGCTGCAAATTCACACCCAATTTGCTCAACACTAGCTATCCATGCAAATCCACGTGTGTCCATGCAGAGTTAGTGGCAAATAGCCATGGTGAGGTAAATTTATAATATAACTCACAGTGCATTAACTTCTCTGTGTCAAAATGCTCATACTATTAACAAATGTTTTGCAGATTGCCAAGCTGTTGAAGTGTTTGCCAGCTTCATGGTCTGTGTTCCACATCCAAGAGTGTCTCAGAGACAATTTGTGCAGAGCGTCAAACACAGAGGTTATAATGGTAGATCAGTGCCCTTCCTTAAAATTATGATCTTAACCAGAATTATAGGCAAGCTGTACCAACTAATCCCAGAATATTTTTACTGGCTCTAAGATGTTTAAACATTTTGTGTTACCTACTATTAATGGATTTTTACATTAGCACCTCACGGCAGTTTTATGGAAAATAATGACATCAAGCAAATACCTGTGTAACTGTGACTTAGTAAGCACAAATATTTGTGCAATGTTCACGTTCAGACATTTCGCAAATTCTCAAATTGCTTCAGAAAGAACCAGAATGTAAGAGAACAAGCTTTGTTCCTCTATCTGTTATTCTAAAGTAACAGACTGAACATCTTGGAGAAAATATTTGTACTCCTACCACACACATTGTTTCAGGAAGATAAGCTGGTAAATCTTTAAATCATTATCAAGAGAAAATAAAAAGGAAATTAAGAAAAAGAATGTCTCATTTCCTCTACACAGGGTTGTTCAAAAACCTATAGCAATACCAGGCAACAGGAACAAACTGTATTCCCACAGATACATTTTTCTTTGTGCGGTGTCTACTGAAGACCTTTATGGATTATTTTTGCACAGAAAACTCAAAGGGAACTCAGATGATTTTTATTAAATATAAAAAAAGTCTAGACTAATACTGTAGTAAGCATGTCTGCTGAACTGACTCACAAGTAACATGAGGATGAAAATATAACCAGGTTCTACAAGAACATCCTTGAGCTCATAGCACAGTAAGAATAGACTAAGGCAGCAGAAAAAAACCCCAACCTTACCAATGGAGAAAAACAAAAAAGATGGCATTAAAAGAAAATCTAGAGGGGGAGGGAAATGGACATTTCCTTGTTTTGACAGCCATTAAAAATATATCAATATTTCTAAACTCGATCCATACAAGCTTCAGGGCAGAGAAAGATGTCTAACTACACAATAAAAGGAAAGGTCATTTACTCGGGTAAAAAGAAATATCCTGCAAAATACAGACTTGAGAAGACATAGGCTCTTTTTTTTAAAAAAAAAAAAAGCTTACCAAATATAAGCTTTATCATCTAAGATGTAACCAAACACTTTAAAATCAACAGGCTAGTCTCAGGTATGAACCAACTGAAACAGGACGCAGGCCCCCACGTCACCTAAGGAAACAGTTGCACTAAATGAATGAGATTACATTTCTATTTTTCTTTCTGTTAACTTCGCGCATGTAACATCACATCGCAGACACTGCACATTCTTCCCCATATAATGTGTTAAATTTCACAATTTACATTAGATTTTAATTTTTTTTTCCCCCAGCTTTTCTTATTTCCACCCTATAGCAATCAAAACAGCAGGTCTCTGCTGCAAACCTCTCCCGTCACACCTCTACTCAGGACACCTTCCACTTTCTTGCCCCTTTTGAAAAAAGTTGCCAGAGGAGACCTCTTTCCCTCTGGTCAGCTGGACGCTGAACCCCAAAACATGCAGATGCCTTAGGACATGCCATATTCACCGCTGTGAATAGCCCAGCGCGTCTTTTCCTATCCTGGCGCGGCACCAGTCTTGGCTCCAACAGAGTTCCCAACAGCAGTGGGTAAGATCCAGCCGGACTGTACCGACCCTGCCAACAGGTCCAAGGATGCCAGGAGGCTGCGAGGTGATGCCTCAAATCCTCACGGCAACAAAGCAAGCGTTACCCATTTGAATTACGACAAACATTTCCGCCATTAGCTCCCATCCACAATGGACTACAAAGCCACCGAAGTCTCAGTCGATCTCATGTAAAAGACAGCCCACGACCGGGAAACACCATGTTCCCTATCACACCCCAGGTACGCTCCACTCTCTTTTACGGGTGACAACTACACTGTGCACATACCACACACAGAAGCAAGCCGCCCGTATGCGCACAGCACACACACAACCCACTGCACCCACAGAGCATGGACAGGCGCGCGCCAGGGGAGCAATGGCCAGGCCACCCGCCAACGCTCACAGCTCCGCTCCGTGCTTCACCGGCTTCACACACTCCCTCTGCGCACACAGCAACGAGCTTCCACCTGCCTGTCCACACTCCCCACCCAGCAGTCAGCTCTAATCCTAACGAGATGGTGTTATCAGAACCTGGTGTTTGTCTGTGATTGCTCTCCTCACAACGGAAGATGCAATCAGAGGAAGAATTTATGCCCTGTCATTCAACGAACGGCTGTGCTTCTCCAGTAATTTCTTTGGTAATTACTTGTGTAAAGTATGTTTTTCTGTAATTGAAATTCTACAGTGTACAGTCATTTATTAAAATACATAATTTATTATGGCATTTTCCATCTTCATTTCACTACTTTCCTTCAGTACAATGTTTTCATAGTCACATTTTTAATTAATTTCATTGGCTTGGAGATGCTGAAAGTTGCTGGGCAAATTATAAGCATTCACACAGAAAAGTGTGAATAACGATAAAACCAGAGCAGAGGACATAGCAGGGCAGTTACTAATAGAAACAGAAACCTAACTTTTTACCTCTCCAGAGGAAAAGGTAGTCGATGTGTGAAACAATAAAATATTCTCTAATAAGCCTCTAATTTATGTAATCATTCAACTGTAAAGAACACGCTAACAATCCTAATTAGCATTCTTGCCCTCTAACAAGTATTCCAGAGGGAACAGTAAAAAGAAGCACAACGTCTTCAGGGAAAAACTGAAAAGGAAATCCTGAAGGACTCATTTGTTTATTTTTTTCCTAGGCAGAAAGCACCGACGGCATCATCCCTGCTATTCACACAAACCTTCATCCTGAGCAAATAACTTGGCTAGGTATGAAAAATCTTTATATAATGAAGTTACTCCAAATAAGGCTGCAGAGGCTAATATCCCATAAGAGGACTACAGATTAGACTGCTAATCAGTCTCTTAGTGGAAAAACTACATTTTATACATTAAATGTATTAAGGTATTAACCTGAAATCACATGTAGAGCTTGGTGCCAGTTCTCAACAAGCAGAATATGATCAAACTTCAAAGAACCGTCCACGGCGACTGCTGCCTGGGTGCAGCCCGCTGCGTGCCCTCTGCCACGATACCCGCCGCAAACCAGGCAGCGCAGCCCCAGCAAACAGTGCAACAGTGGAGCAAGGAGCAGGGGCTACCGGGAGGAAAGGGTCGGGGAAGAGGCAAGACAGAAGCAACAGGAGGGAGAGAGAAAACAGCAGACTAGTCTCCTACTGCTGTGTTTGCAGTGGGGCGGAGGAGGAAGCCACCACCTTTCCAAGGGGAAAGGCGATGCTTCTACGGGGCCCTGTGAAGAAGTTGCTAGCTATTATGAGCTGAGTCTGGCCAGCAACCAAGCACCCGCCCAGCTGCTCGCTCACCCCCCTGCAGCAGCACGGGGGAGGAAATCAGAAGAGCAAAAGCAAGAAAACTTGTGGAACAAGATAAAGACAGTTTAATAAGCGAAGGAAAAAGAGAAAGCAGAAGTCATGCAAAGGCAATTCTTTGCCACCTCCCACCAGCAGACCGATGCCCAGCCAGTCTCTGGGCAAGGGCTACCCTGGAATGACCAAGCCTTTGCTGAGCAACATGTCACATGGCACTGAATATTCCTTTGGCCAATTCGGGTCAGCTGTCCCACGTGTTTCCCCTCCCAACCTTTTGCCACCCCCTAATATACTCCCTGGGGGTGGGCAGAATGAGAGACAGAGGCCCCACACTGTGCAAGCACTGCTCGGCAGCAGCCAAACCACTGGTGTGTCACCGACACCGTAACCTTGCGAACGCCAGGCATGGCACCATCCCAGCTGCTGCACCCCGCCAGCCCCAGCGCCATGGGCTCCCGCGCCGTTCCCGCCGGCCCAGCCCCGCAGCTCGCCTACCAGCATTCACTGCCCACTCCCACCAAACCCCGAGCAAGGCTGCCGGAGACCATGCCAAGGGACCAAGAGTTTGATTTAGTGAGAGCAGACAACTGAGTTTAGGAATCAGTCATGTTGCGCTTGCGAAAAGAAAAGAGCAGCTCGAAGGTGAGGCTTTCTGCTGTTTCAGCAGTTGCAGGTCAGCTGCAAAGACTGCTACGAGCAGCTTGAAACCAGACAGCGCTGCCAGATTTTTGTGCAAAGTCCCTGTGACTCAGGGCTGGAACTTCGAGACATTAAGTATTTAACAGACTGTGTTTATCTCTCCTGCAAAATAGTTTGGGGACATCTTCTAAGTACCACTTCATCAGAGATATTCCTGACTTATGAAAATAGAAGCATATATATTTGATAGAGTCTTTTTATTTTCAGTTTTATATCTCTTTGTATCAAATCCTGGCAACTGTGGGAAAGGCTTAGCTAAAGAATATTATCTGCTACCCCGAAAGAGGTACTACCCTTTCCCCACTTTCAATTGTAAATGACTTTCACAATTGCAACTGAGTCTCTCATTTTTCCCCTAACATGACCTGCTCTGCGAAAATCAATATCCCATTATCCAAGCCATAAGGTGAAGCAACTCCAGCTCAGAATGCACAGTGAGTCTGTCCTCCCTGCACGCAGCGAACCCTGATTCAGTGGGAATTCTGCCCATTGACTTCATGTAAAGCTATTTAATAGCACTCCGTGCTTCATTCATGGGAGGCGTACCTTTAAATAACCCAGACTATCTGTAATGAAAATATCCTATTCTGCTAGTTTATGCCAAAATTACCAGGACTTTTTGCTTCTTTTCAATAATTGCTGGAATAAGTTCTTCCACAGATGTTTTCAAAGCAAACATTGCCCTACACTAGAACTTCATCATCTAAAACAGACTTGACTTGGAAGGTGTTTTAGGAACATGAACCAATGGCAGATGTACCGTGTATTTTGCTCCCTTCCAAGACATTTTAAACTCGAGATCATCTCCTCACAGGTAAGCAGAATTTGGCAACAGAAGCCAGCACTTCATACTCAGTTTACTTTATCTTTTACCTTGAGGACACAGAACAGAGAGAAACAAATATAGCCAAGGGAGCTGAAGCCCCTCCTGTTTTCTATTAGCTCAGACTTGTGTACCCTTCCCTTCATCTCTCGAACCACAGCTCTAACCACATTTAGCGCCATAATTCTGCTTAGAAATGCACCTACTTTCCTAGACACTCTGCCACCAACTGTAAGAGTTAATTTATTTCAGATTTTTGAAGCCCTTTTTATCTCAGACGCTTGGTATGAGCTTCTGCCATACACCTGGATACCTTCAAGTAAGCTAGTCATCTCGATTCCTTTTGAAGTCAATGAACAGAAAACCTAGTTTTCACCTAAGTTGTTTTAGCTGTCAGCCTTAGGATGAGATGAAAGGAAGACTGTCCATTAATTATGGAGGGAATCAAGATGCCTAGCTTACGTGTAGATACCCACACCTAAACACAGAGGAGTCTCACCCAAAACTCATTTTTCCTCAACAGAGGAGTGAAATCCATAGCAAACGGCTCATCCTCCGACGCCGTTAGAGCCCAGACTTGCCCAAGGTACATTCACACAGAAATTCTGAGACTCTTGGGTGGGCACCTGCTGGCTACTGCAGCCCCTACAGACAAAAACTCACACGTTCAGCTTCAAAAACTCCAAGCTCAAGTAACAAATAATTTCATTTTACTGAATGTTTATTCTGGGGTTTTATCACATACATTTTCTTCAAAATATTATTTAGTTTAGTGTACCACTAGTTCACAGCAGGCACCTGAAGTGACAGCAAAAGCTCCTATGCTGAGATCATGTGTAAATACTAATAAAAATTAATTTCCTTCAGCAGAGAATATTACCCAAACACTGCAATATGCACCTGATCACAGTTAAGGCATGATCCACTTCGATTTATCTACTTACCCCCTTGTCTGCACAGTCTTTATGAATATTTTTAGAACAGCAAAAATGAGAAGCAACAGAAGCTCAGAGATGACATGATTACTCCTGTTTGCCCAGGGAATACATCTTTTCTCTTTACAATGGGATTTCCAAGAGGCTTTTAGCAGACTTTGGATCTTCATCCAGGATACAACACAGGACCAAACACACAGTTTAGGGTAGCATATACAAACAATCCTGCAGACCATATTTTTCTAGTGAATGAGATGCCCAGGAGGAATTAGGCTTCTTCAAGCACTTTTTTTTTTTCCCAAGAACCACCTCCATTTTCTGCCTTTCAGTAATTTTGCTACTGAGGCAGCATGTGCAAAAGCCAAACAACCTGAACCACAGCTGGATTATTGTGTGCATACAGAAAGAAAAAAAAAAATTCCTGTTACAGTGAAGCCTGCACCACAAATACGGGGCACTAAAGGCAAGAGCTAAATACAACAGTCAGAAGGGGGAACACAGAAAACTAGTGCTGAAAAATTACACAAAGACAACAGAAGCGAGATACTGTCTTCATTTAGGAAGGAAGCAGAAGCAGGAAATAAAAGAAGTATTAGTGAATAATTTCAGAACTTCCTTATGGAGAATACAATAAAAAAATTCAAATAACCATCAAAATTCGATGGGTGTCTTGAGGTATTATGACCACTTTTGGTAAGAAGTCAGCACTAAGTGGGGAGAGAGAGCAAACAACTCCGTCTATCACATTGAGCCATTTCACCACTACAACCTCAGTGCAGCCTGACTGCGTCCATGATATGTGTGTTACTGACACCTAAAGACTTCTGTAAAATTAACTTCAACTTGATAATACTTCAATATTGGTCTTCCCATGTGCCAGCAAAATTATAGTCTATTGGATACTTCCTTACAGTGTTAAAAATGATTGCCAGAGGGCAGGCGCAAAGCAAGTACTCTTACTACACCTGAAAGAGCTCTCTTCTTTCTGGGTTGTCAAATCAGCACCTTTCTAGAATTCAAAAATATTTTAAAAGATAGTCTTAAGTAACTCTTTTTCGACAGGGTAGGGTGAAAAACTAAGACTACATTTTGTTATGCCTCTCCCATGCACCTCCCTTCTTCACTTGGAGCTCTTCCAGTGCCCGCACCTCCCAAAGCTGCATTCCTCTCCAGACAGGATACCGAAGTGTAGAATTGGTATTTTCAGCACGCGTGCTCCATCTTGGGAAGTAACAATGTGCAATTAAGACAGGAAATTGAGTTATCACAAGGCATGTACTCTAAACAGCTTTAGAAGGTTAAAATGGTATCTACAAAGAAAAGTTCATAAAACTGTTTTCTACTTCAACAAAATCCATAACACAAAGTTTCTCCAACTCAAAAGATGTCATTAAAGGGCATTAAAGCACTAATGTGATTAATTAATGTGATTAAGCAAGTACTACTAGTCCACAGAGCAGTGACAGCCTTTATACATATTGTCATGCTTAGCAGTCAGGTTCAACCAACCATCACACAAAGTGGTTTTTTGATAGTTTGTTCCTTTATTCATCAAGTTTATAACAGAAAAGATAATTAGTATCTATCATTTACTGGACATTCCTGAGAATATCTGACCATGTCTAGGATGGGGTTTTTTTTTTAACTTTCTGGAGTTTATTTCAAATGCTTGTTTTCCTAAACCTCAAATTTTTCATAAAACTGCAAAAACACAAGGGAAATTTAATTAGAAGCACAGCAGCTTCAGGTTTTCTGAAAACCTTTCTAATTTTCTTACGGTTTTTCTGCTGCTAAATTACTTCCCCCTGGATGGAACAGGAAGAAAGCTTAGATCAAGCAGATAGTTGGTTTGAGAGCTAATCTACAAACCAAACTCAGCATCATGATGGACTACACATGACTGCCACTCGCCTACAAGCGTAGGTAGAATCTAATTCGGAAACGTGTTTTGAATCCTTTTGTTACTTGTTCTTCAGGAACACTTCAGGAAGAGAAGAGCAACTGGGACAGAACGGATGCGTAAATTCACTAGCTGGCCACTAAGAAGAGAAATAAGTCCATAGGAAGACAGGCAGATTTCTTTAAAAAGGTAGAAAGGTAAATCTCCTGCTGTTTACTCTTTCAGGCTCTGACTGCTGCGTCTTCACGTTTCAGGCCTGAGCCAGCTTCCTCTCACATCCCAATCTGCAAGTATATTCCACCACATAAAGAGTGAGGTGATAACTCCACGGACTGTTCTTGACACATTTGGAACCAGCAACCTTTTACTATGTGACTCGAACTCTCTCCATTAATACTGCTTATGAAGTGTTCTTTATAATAAGGAAAATGATCTAAACCTTTCCAAGTTTAAGCTGCCTTCTCATTTCTGTGTAGAGCTCCTGCCTCTAATGTAAAGTTCCTTCCTGCATGAACTCTTGCTATGGCTTTCAAAGCTCAACATATCCAGCTGCTTTCCTTTTCGCAGTGTTTCCTGCATAGATAAAAAAGAACTAGGATTTAAAAAAATCATAGATTCAAATGAACCAGCGAGAGCAGTTGGTTAACAGGAATTTTAGAAAAGCAACCAATTTACAAAGTAACATATGGAGACAGATGCACAAATCCATAGTTACTTTTAGACATCTCACCTGATATTAGCTACTGACTTCTGCCAGCGTGGTTCTAGTTATCTCCCGGTGCTGAGCAACATTTTTGTCTAGTCGGATAGCCAAATCCCAGGATCCCAGGGTGGATATGTCCGGATTCTTCTGAATGAGAACACACATCACTAATGGCAGTGCAGCCAGGATCACCCAGCAGTGCCAGTATTCAGAAGCGAAGGATGATACTACTGTTCTTCTACACAGACCGTTTGCAAAAGGTTGGGACTTTTGTTTTAGGGGAGGTTGGGTGCTCTTAGCTACCAGATAACTGACTTTTGATGATTTCAGGAAAAAAACCCAAACGCTTTCACTGCAAGTACGTTCTTCTTTCAAAATACAAATTGTGTAAACTATCAAGGAGAAACAAACACAAACAGCACTTCTGCACTCCACCGCCCTCCGATCTGTGATATCCCTTATGTAAAATAAGTCTGATGGAAAACATTGACTGTAAGGAAATTTTCTGTGTCTACATCAAACGACAGCATCCATACTATGAGTTAAGACATAATTAGTAACGCAATGAGAAATATTTCTCTTTAAGGGTCTCCCCACACATTTTCTATGTTATAAAGATAACACAGAACACATGTGCTTGCAGTACATTGTTAAATCACTGCTAGTGTCTCTGTTAGCCAAAGTGTCAAGTGCCGGTTACCGGGAACACCCATCTCCAGTTCCAGCATTCAGAAAGCTGTGTATGGGCCGCGTTCGCGCAGCGTGAGTATAGCCAGTTCGGCACGACAGCTCACAAGGCCTTACGATTTAACATCATTTCGATCATCTCAATCTTTTCATGTAGCAGGAGAAATGAACCGGTGTGGCACAGTATTATTAAACAAAACAATTTAAACCTAGCAAGTTCAAGGCCCTCGAACATCCTCAGACTATGACTGGCATAACTCTGAGAGGAAGGATTCACAACTTCTGTGAAATGGAGAAGAAATTCCGCCAATATTCACAGCTCTGCTTTAGTCTCTGCAGGCTATTTCTGCTTCTGGAGCTATCTGAGTCATGAAGGCCTATGCAGGGCCTATCTGGCTATCCACAAATGCTGACAGCCGAAGGGGAAGGAGAAACAGGTAAGAACATTATTTTCTTTTGTAACTGGAAGAATTCTTTTCAGGTAGTCCTTGATGCTATTAAAAAAAATTAAAAAAAAAAAAAAACAGGAGAATGTACTGTTTCACCTGATTTTCAGGCAAAGTTATAGCTGTAGCTTATACCACTTGTATTCGCAAGATGTGAATTTAGGAATAAATGTAACTGTTGCCCAAGCACGTGGAAACAGATTAGAATGAGAATTAACACAGTCTCAGTTGTCGTATCTAACACATCACATTGAAAATTAAATCCAGATTTCTTTCCCAAAGATTACAGGATATCAATTACTATCTGGCATTACCTTTTAAAAAGGTAAAAAAATGTAAAAAGTTACATTTAAAACACCCACGAAACACTGTCAGTGATATTTTAGGACTTGTTAGTACCAAGAGTCACCACAAAACCAAAGCTAATACTGCTGTCACTGCCACAGCGTTTTTTCTTGTGCAACCTGAAAAATAATTCCTGGTTTGAACATCTCTAAAGTAATCTGGTTCAGTTTCAGAGCTTAAACTTGCAGCTTCATTTTCTCTAATAAAGAAGGGAAATTATACACTTATATTGCTTTCTCCTGCACATTTCTAGGCTTCATCGAGATGAAAGTTCCCTATACACCAGACGTTTTATTGTGATATTTGTGCAGCACATCTAGCACCTCTGTTTCAGTCTGCCCAATCATTTATTGCTGAGCAAATCCCACCACTACACACACCGTAAATCTGAAATACGATAGGTCTTTTACCAAACCTCCTCCTTTTCTCGGTGCTGCTCTAAAAGATGCATGAGCAAAACGGTCAGGCATAAACATTCACACAAAGCAAACCTCAGGCCATAACTCAGATTCATTCTAACCACTAACACCAGTCACTGAACGAGGACTCAAAGTGACACTACCTGATGGGGAAAGGATGCCCTCCCAACACATGAACTCTCGCTACCGACTACGCATTTCAGGTGTCATACCCCTGGATAATAAACATTTCATGCATTTGTTACAGCACTCAGTTTCAGAGAATCCATGGCCTATTATATCTTCTTTAGAAAAAAACAATTTTGAGTTTCAAGTCATGACCAAAGTTGTCCGAAGAGTGGGCAGCAGACAACATAACACGTACTCGGCAGTGAGGGCTGCGGTGGCTCGAAGCCCTGGCCACTCTAAGCTGCGTGCCTTCCTCTGATAATATATACCATTCCTCCCAGGGGACGGCATAAGGATTTAGGTTTATGCAATGTTTAGAAGGAAGGTGCAAGAAAAGAGCAAAATACTATTTTCAGTTCAGGCCCACTAAACGCTCCCCTTAGTGAGGGCCCCCGAATGCCAGCGTGTCCCGATACCTTACCTACAATTCAGTCTCACTCGTTAACTGCTGCAAGAACACAACAGCTAGTGCAGTATCAGGTAACAGATCTCCGATTGAGGGTGTATGATTCATTCGCCTTCGTATACTCACAGAGCTATAGACATACAGGTCTGTTCTGAATGGGATGAAAAAGTGTTTGATTAATAGCAATGGTAAAAAATATATATATATATACATTTCTGCCCTACTCGCCTACACCCAGAACACACCTGCTGGCAGAATACACTATTTCTTGTATTTCAACAATTGTTAAACCAAATCTAGATAATTTCAATGACAAAATTATTTCAGAACTACTTTGTAAAATATTTCAGACAGGACACTTTCATTAAGTGGAATTTTCCTCTATTTTTGTTTCACTGCTGTGAAAAGCCCCAAAACTGAGTGAGGAGCAGAGTGTATTCTCAGTTAACTTCTAGCAGAACTGATGCCAAATCTTCATTCTGTGTGCCATCTCCATGAATAAGTTATCAGTCTTCATAACTATTAAAATGTATTAGAGTTCATTAGCTGCTTTTGAGAACACTATTAATAATAAAAAGTTTCATTAAAAATAAATAGAAATAAAATCTATTGGATACTGGTTAAAAATTTGGATACGGAGTCTAGCGGGATGCATTTTCTACTTGGTATCCAAATTCCCATTGATGCTAGCAGTATTTCAATATTAATAGTTCTAAGCAAGTATGAAAAAGACACCAAGTGAGCTTGAGTAGATTTAAGGAAGTTTTAAAACTCTGGCACATTAAAAGCAGAAATTTGTTGTTGCCCACTTTCAGGTAGTCTTTCTTCCACGTTTAGATTGCAATTTTGCAACCCCGTCTTTCCACATTAGATTTCTGGCAAAAGAATATTCTTTCACCATAACAGTGTTTCTGTACATCACAGGAGGTTAAAAACTGTAAAACTACAGTGAGACAACGATTCGGCACTTAAATAACTGATCCTACATTTCTGTGGTTTTCTTTCTGGGTTGCAAAGCTTGTCTCTAACAGGCTTAATGGGACTTCTTTGACTGCTCTTTAAACAACACTTCTACCATGCACAGGAGCAATGCATCCCCCTGAGAAAGAAATCGAGCAAAGGAGGCAGGAGACCTGCATGGTTAAACAAGGAGCTTCTAGCGGAGATCAGGTGGAAGAGAAAGGTCCATGGAATGTGGAAAGAGGGGCAGGCCA
>Ga0181612_103398_pt1 | contig 12868 bp, 8 predicted proteins | sample HoacroProtozoa21_FD_119630 | JGI IMG/M metagenome (GOLD analysis project Ga0181612, IMG submission 119630) | Hoatzin crop microbial communities from Cojedes, Venezuel. Combined Assembly of Gp0051906, Gp0051904, Gp0051908 | reverse complement strand
GGCCCCCAGCCTCAAGGAACAGCACAAAGCTCTGCACGTACAGATGCAGGTTGCTCACTGTTCTGTTGCAATGGATATAAAACCGTCCCAGCTCTGGCAAACGAGAGTAAGGAAGAAGCAGTCCCAGATATCAGACTGAAAAAACAACTCATCTCCCCAAACCATCTTTATTCTGCCTCCATGGCAACTTTTAACAGCCTTAATTGCTTCCTATTTTAACACCTGAGGAAGAAAACCTTTGTGATCTTCTACCACTTCATTATTAACACTCATTAAAACAAAAATAAAACTTAGACAAGCACAATTTAATGTCTGTGTATATTTGCAGCTTGCATTTTACCTGTAATCCCTGTGTATTTGTCTTTGCTACTCTTTCAGTAACTGTCAGAAGGTTGTAAGAAATACCTGAACATTTGCTTGCTCATGGCTTTACCCTCCCCAGGCTCTCTCATTACAGGTCAAACTGGAATAAACATCTCTCCAGACTCTGCACAGCTAGCAAGAACAGCCAACACTGAAATTTCTCTCTCCTGGCGCAATTTCTCTCCTGGAAATTCACCTGCAGAGACTCCCTCCAACGTGCACACACACCCCCATATACACCTTCCCAGATGGGGAGTACCACAGCACAGAATTTGTCCCCAGTCTCATCCTGCCCATCGTGGTGTAGTCACCAACAGGTTGTGACCAAATCCTCCCCACCTCCAATCGCGGTTGCAATCTGAAGGGCCAAACTGGTGCGGTTCGCCCCAGGGCCATGTCCCCAGTGGGAAGAACTGGTCTTATCTTGTCCCAGCTGACAGACCTGGTGGAAACATCAGTGTTTGTATGGGCAGCTGAGGGGCTCAAGCTCACAGCCCAGAGCTTTACGCCGTGCCTAACGAGCTGCTGTGCGCTCTGCGCGGTGGGGGCAAGGCCAACATCACCAGCACAGTTCAGCTGGGAGGCCCATGCAGTTCTCCAGGGTACGAAATTGGTCCAAGGTGACCTGAAGGTCAAATTCATCCCCCTGGCACCTCCTCTGCTATGAAACTACAACTCTCAGGCTGGACCAGACCTCTCTCTCCTCCTTTTCCTTGACAGCAGCTCATTTCTGAATCTCGGCAAAGCACTTTTCTCTTCCCCGAGAACCTAGAGCAATAAAGCCAGTGACCTCCTTGCTGCAAAACTCTCACCTGCATGAATAACAATAAAAATATACAATATTTTACAATCTGCTCCCTATTCATTAGGACTAGCTGAATATAATAAAGCTGCCACTGGACCAGCCACTCTTGCAGCTCTTAACTCATGCTGAAAAATATAATCATATTGCAGTGACGTTTGTAAACAGCCCCAGCCTTGTTTATTATAAGCCTCTCTAAAATCCAATCAGATTAATTTTATATGCAACTTAAACTGCTGCTGCTGCTAATTTTAGGTAATTTGCTTGATACATTTCTTTTCTGTGCCTGCATGAAATAAATGTAGAAAGCAGATTTCAGGAAGGTGTCCAAGTCCCCATATACACACTGGCTCCCAATTTGAGGGCTCGGAGAGCTGGGGCTCGGAGAACATGGAGGACCAGGGTTCCCCACTCCCAGCACTGAGCCAGAGCCCGTCCCCCGAGGGTGCTCCCCATTTCTCCTAAAAGTGCTCCCAAAAGGCACATCTTCAGCTGTGGTGCCCGAACCCAGGCTCATCTCCCCCAGTACCCCCGGGGAGGTCACTGCCTCGCCAAGGCTGGAGATACAGGTAGTGAAGCCGTGGCGGAGCATGAGAAAAGGGTCAAATGTCCAAGGCTCACACTGCTGGCATGAAGGCAGAGCAGAAAAATCAATTTGCCTAAGGTTGCCACGTGTTTCTTACGTCTTGCGTCTGTACCTGAGCCACAAGGTTTTGCTCCATTGCCACCGAGAAGCTCAGGCTGCTGCAGTTCTCTGTAGTTGCCAGAAAGGATGGGTTTGCACACAGACCGGATTCCCCCCAGTTGAGAACTCTGTGCAATTTTCTCCTCGCCATAAGTTTGCTGCTGTTTTCGCTGCAGTGTGTGGGAGACTCTTCGGTCTGACTCCAGGCCAACATTTTTGCACCTGCAGTTGATACCCAGCTCTGCCCTTTCCTCTTGGTTCAGACCCGGTTCAGGATCACAGGATGCAAAAGCGATTACAATAGGCAAAGGCAAGGTGGGTGCTGAATACAGAAGTAGATTTGTATTTCTCCTTAAGCATAAGACCTTTTATTTAAAAAAAGTGAGAGGGGGAAAAAGGAAGATTAAGTGAATTTAGCAAGAAACTGGTCAATCCTTTAATACCAGGGGGTCAGAGCCATCCCACATGGATAATCAGTTTGCTTTCAATTTCTCCTTGGTGGGTTGCTGCTTTGAAAAATCTCATTTCAAGACACAAAGAGTCAGGTCAAGGAAGTCACAGTTCCTAATTATGTGAAATGAAGTGGGACATAGTGGATTTGAAGCAATCTTAGCTGTTAGCATCTGTGGGAAAGTTTTCCAAAGCTGCCTTTAAAGTGAGGATTGGATTGTATCTAACCTAAGGAGGCTCACGGATGGCTGAGAGACAAAACAGAGAAACCTTCTTTCCCTCTACGCAGCAGGGGCAAAATCTGCTCCAGCCTTTATATGTTTGTCTCAGGGAAGCAGAAATTCAAGGACCTTGTTCTGTAGCATCACGTAGCTCTCAGTTGTATGACAGATTCTCAAAGGGCAGTGCTTCCCAGATTTTTTGAAATAATTATTTCTTTTAGGTCTCATCTGCCTTCCTCATCACCAGGCTCTGATTATGATCAATCTGGTAGGGAGAGATGGAAAATCTTCCACAGAAAATCTGGCAGCAGGTGGATTTCTCCTCACACCTTTCTGAATTATTCTTCTAAAGCAGATGCTGGTCCACCCCAGGTCGCATCTTTGGTCACAACTTATAGCTCAGGCTCTGCCCTTCCTGGTAACTCCTCTAACAAAGCGATGCCAGGCTCATAATGCTTGGAAACTGCCATTTGTCTCAGATGCTCCTTCCCAGCTCCAAACTCCACGAGCTTTTTGTGGCTCCACTTGTTGCTGGAGAGGACAAGGAAAATCTGTTCCCCGGCAGCTTCGTGCCATTTCAGATGTGCAGCCAAGGATGGGACAAGCTGATGGCACTCTGCTCTGAGGAAACCCATGCATCACTCCAGCTTCTCTGGAGCAGCACGTCAGTCACAGCCTGGCAGAGATCCTGCTAAAACCTTTGCCTAAATCATGCTACAGATCACAGAAAATGCAGCATTAACTTTTTAACGACTCTGCCCTAGCAGACCACTGCTGACACGAAGGACGATCTTGGGCAGGAAGAATCCCACTGCCAGAATGATATGAAGCCACAATATCCCCAAAATCAAAGAAATCAGGAGTTAGTATCCATTTTAAAACTAAATTACAGTCAGGTGGAGAGGGGAGAGAAAAAGGGCAATTTGACAGAGCAGTTGGGAAACATCTCCTACGGGTGAAGCTACCAGAACTGGAGGCACTGCTGAGATGCCATGGACTGGGAAGTAAAGGCTGCCCTAGAGCTGGGTGGCCCCACAAAATCACAGAATCTCCTAAATTGCTGAATAACCATGAGGAAACAGTCAGATAGTAGCATACAAAAGCTTATGACTTTTAGTAAAAATCTGTATTTTTCTCCAGCTCTCTAAACTCAAGGGCAATTTTATCTGACAACACATGCAAGGTCTCTGGCTGTGTGCACCAGCTAGCCTGTGGGACCCCCAGAAGTGGGGGGGTGTCTGGTTTACTGTGGAGCCTCTACAGCCTCTACTCCTCCTCAGGCCACGGCAGGTTAGGAAGTCCCTTGTCCTGGAGGAGGTAGCAGGCTGTACCCTCACAGGGCATCCACAGCTCTACAGCTGTAGGCACGGCTTCAAACAAAAGCAGAACCGGATCCAAACTGAGCAAGGTGGCAACACTGACCCACACCAGGGACAGAAGATGGGTGAGAGAAAGCTGGAAAAGGAATATTTCACTGCCTTCAGGAGTCTGTTCAACTTTGTTGCAGGCAATTGGAGTCTAGGTCAAGGAAGAAGAAGAACTGTTTTCTAGAGACGCTCCTTTGCTCAGTTCAAGCTGGTTGCTTGAAGGAGAGATTATGGGCCTGGCCAAGAGACTCCCTCCAGAAGCAGCACTGTGTTTTGGGGGAGGAGGCAGCGAGTCAGGGGGCTAAAAAGAAATAGAAGGCTTTAAGGAGAGGTAAAGCGAGAGTTTTTTCACTAGCCAGACTTTGGTCTTCCTTCCCTTCACGTGTAGCATTTGGCTTTAGAGGAAGTGTCCTTGTGTCTGCAGTAAATAAGACAATTCTATAGTAAATAAGACAATTTAGTTATTAAATAGACTAACACCTCCAGAAAAAGAATAGTGGAAGAAAAGAAACAATTGACTGGATCTGACAGATTTGCCTGTAAGAACAGAAAGAAGAGGAAAGGCTTTCAGCTCTGGAGAAGGCTTTGCATCTAACCAGATTGCTGGATCAGAAAATACAGAAGAGTTTTCTTGCCTGAGAGCTTTAGCAGCAAGCCAGCAAAGGGTTCCTACGCCTGGACTCGGCAATTTCTACCTTTTCTTTTTCCTCCCTCCAAAACAGGAGCCCAGGTGCAGCTCCTTTAGGTCCTCAACCCCAGGTATTCCTGCCCTCCATGGCTTCTGAAGGTCTTCCTTACTAACAGGATGTTCTTCTCCATCAGCAACAAGCAAACACAGCTTAAGAGGGAAGAACACATGGGAGCATTTGCAGTTACTGTGGGAAAGGTGTTCCATGCTTGCTGTTTATCTTATTATCAAGAAACTGCAGACCAGCAGCTTGCTAATGGATTATCTAAGTAGTTCTTCCTTATTCAAACCCACAGACTTCCATTCCACCTGCTGGCAAACAGTTATCTTCTAAACGCAATGAACAGGGTTTGGATGCTTCATAGCCAGAACTTCAGCTGCAGGCAGAATATTGTTAGGAAACGAGAAATTACAGCCGTTGTTGTGCTTAGGAGTGGGAGCTGTAATGCCTCCCAGCAGCAGAAGTTCCCCTCAGTCATCTACAAAGCATTACCACCCAGCCCGGGATGGTCCCGGCTTCTCGGTTCAGCGTTGTTAATTAAGCAGAATCTGGCCATGTTGATTAGATGGGAAGTTCTGCAGAAAACAAAAGCCTGGGAAGAGTTTTAAAAAAAAGACTTTCTTAGCCCTTTTCATGCATGGAAATATCAGAAGTTTCATCTTTACAAGAGAGGTAAAAAAGCACTGTTTAGGGGCCTCTGTGTGTTCAAAAAACATGGTTATGCTCCTCACCATCAAGAAATAAGCTGGGAATCCAACACTTCAACAAACCTGCGATCTTCTGCTTCTACAGATCTCACAGCACATTCATATGTATATGTACATAGACAAAGTTTTCCTCTGCAGTTGCTTAGACCAGAAATGCTAACACTTCATTTTGCTTTAATGAGAAACTTTAAACTCCAAAAATCAAGAAAATACCCTAAAGCAATTTAAAATAAAACTCGACAGCACCAGAAAAAACAGGCAACCTTTATCCAACCTGTATCCAATCTTTTTTCCATCAGGCAAAGCATCCCAGACAAGGCAAGCATTCACAAACGAGGAGCAGACAAGCTTTTAAGCACCTTAAAAATTTAAATGAATTAAAGGTGTGAATTTAAAGTGGTTACTCAAACTGCATTAAGGCCGCGCATAGGCACTTTCTTATTCAGAATTAGAACAGCACTAATTTGATTTAGTTTAATTGATGCTGAATCTGAAGATACACTGAATTAGACCGCTCTGAAGAGTGCCTACACTGGGATTTATCGCAATCGAACCTGATCCCGAAGCAGGTAACTCGGGCCATATGTAACGGCTTGCCTTGAGCTGGACGGCCTTGGGTGCCAACGCCTGCAGGCAGCTGCATCTGAACAGCGTCACGCAGGCAAACCCTGCTGCGAAGAGAAAAGCCTCAGGTAGATACAGCTGAAAGCATCACCCTTCGCCGTCCTTGCCATCTGAGCAGGCTCTGGTCTGCACCCAGCCCGCAAACAAACCTCATTCCATGCTCACCAAAACCCCACGTTCTCTGGGAATTTGGGGTTACTCTCTCTCGCCCCAGCATCCCAGCTGCAATTCACTTCTGCGTTTCCCAGCTGCCAAAGCCTTCTCAGGCGCGCGTTGGGCTGGCTGTCCTGAGCCTCGCTGAAATCCAGCCGTTTGCAGTCAAACGGCCCCGAAGTCGCTGATGAGGAGTCAGTGGCTCAGCCCTGCCTGCGGCAGCACCCCGCGGGCGCTGCACGGAGAGGTGCTGCTTCACCCCCAGGTGCAGCCTGCACCCGACTGCCGTGTTTGCCTTCCCCTCCCGGGGCCAGGTGAAAAGGTCTCTCCGGGAAGCACGGAGGGTGCCGAGGGGAGGGAAAGGGCTGCAGACCAGCAGCAGTAATTTTTAGCCTTAATAAGGAAGACTGCAAGAATTCCAGAGGTTTTTCTTTAACAGGTTTATGGGAGATAGCTTGAGGGCAGGAGTGGCTGCAATCACTCACAAAGCTGGGCTAAAACAGAGGATGAAAGTATATATAATGTATTAAAATATACTACATATATTTATAAATATTTACATATGTTTTTATAAAAACACAATGACGAAACATTGGGTGATAGGCACCAGCACAAGGCAAGTGCTGGATCCTAACTGGCTTAAAATTGGTATTAAAAGATCAAAGACAATTAGCAAATTCCATTTCTTTTAACCCCACCACGGAGAAACGCCCTGCTTGCACCAGCCTCAGTGCAAGCCCTGTCCCTGCCCGCTCGGCTGGTGGGAGCTGGCTGCACCCTCTCAAACTGGGGTGAAGAACACAAGAGCACCGAAGTCACCCCTGTATGGGGATGCCCTCAGCCACAACGTGACAGCGTCGGCCAACTTGCTGCCCCCAAAACTGTCAACCAACGGAAAAAGACAACCTGGGGAGCTCTCCCCTGCGTGGAGAAAGCCAAGGAGGAGGGGAATGCCAGACCCGTTACAGAATCACAGAATCCTGTTGCCAAGAGCTTGCTGGGAAGTGCATTTAGGCAGGGTAACAAATTGCATTTCCGACACAAGAAGAGCAGTTACCAGCTAGCATGATGAACGACCAAGTTAATGAAAAGCTTCGCTCTCTTCTCTTTCTTTGTTGTGTGGAGCAGTTTTTTGGTGTGGTTTTTTTGTTTTGTTTTGTTTTTTTTTTTCTTATTCTATTTGCTACAGCAGCAAAGCATCGTAAAGTTGCATTTAAATTAAAACAGTCTTCCAGCCTGGGGAACAGCAACACAACAGAGCCATCCATTTCCAAGAGAAAAGGGAGCAGGAAATCCAGCTAAGATTTATACAGTTATTCCTCCGTAATTATCCAGAAGAGAGAGAAAGCCTACAGGTCAGCAGTATCTCATTCATTATCACACGTGGCTAGCTTTTTAGGCTTTAATTTTGTTTTATATTTTTGCAATCCCCTGCCTACGTCCAGATTAACAGCGATGTGCTGGGAAAATGAAAGCAGGCGCTGATAAGCGGGTGAAATACAGCTCTCCCCCTCCCCTCCGCCACGCGGCAGCAGCAAGGCCAGGTGCCCAGGCGCGATTGCCACTCGCTGGCAGATGACCGGGCCGTAATCTGATGTAAGGAAATTAAGAATGAAATGAAAAATAATTCAAAGGGAAGAGGGAGAAAAAAAATACAGAGCCCTTCAAGCGCTAATACTTTAATTTGCGTTTTGCTGTAATTGCTTTAGCCATTCTTTATTTTATCCTCTAAAAAGCTTCCTGGGCTACGGGTGCTACTTTTATTTACGGTAGGAGAAACACTTGAGGCCCTGTGCTGGTGGCCCATAGCTCAGCCAGGCTTTTAAGCAAGGGTAAGGATGACCGATTTCAGCAGCAGGACACCGATCCGATCAGCCGGCCATGGTGTCCCATCCCTGTTCATCTGCAGGGGGTTCCTCCACCCGCCTGATGCAGACAGGGAGATCCCCAGCGATGGTGCAACTGGGCAAGAAGAGCACGAGACCTCCCAAACCTGGAGTCTCCAGTCTTCCTCCTTCCTGGCTTCACCAGACGTCGGAGCTGGCTCCGGCATCATCCCCTGCCATGGTGGGACTTCCAGGTCCCCACACAGTAGGGCACCCAAGGCTGTTGCTGGTTAGCTCCCCAGTTCACCTCTACTGGTTTTACGGGATTTATTCTGGTACGGAGGGAAGGACTTCGCCCCAGTACCCTAGCAGGCTCCGATGATGTATTCTGTGAGGTGTTCACTCCAGGCTGAATATGATGAAGGACTGAAGGAAAGAGGAAGTGTGTGGAGGAAAGACACTGCTCGGAGGCAGAGAGGAACAACATATTTGATTAATTACCACCAAAGTGCTCCTGAGAAGAGAAAGGAGCAGCTACAGAGACTCACGCCTGGAAGAGACCATTGCCTTTCACCTCCCACCAAGAACTAGAGGTGTTTTGGTCCTGAACTGCTGCTAATTTCCACACCCGGGTCCTGAGCTGGGGCTTAACCAGAAGCTGCTTCTGCTCTCCTCATCTGAGAAAACACTGGGAGTTTTTCCGACATTACAAAAGCACCAACTTAGAGGTATTAATATGAACAAGGTAATAACTGTTTCCGATGCCCAGGGTAGAAATACTAGGCATGTGTTCAGACTGCAGGAAGAAAATCAGCTCAGACGCTGGAAAATTTTCTGAAGACAAGGGACAGGAGGGCACAAAACCTGCTGTAGAGGCAGCAGATTTTCATGGTCTGGGCTCCCAGCAGAGCTGGTAGGGCTGGAGAGGGACCAAGCACCTTCCTGAGGTCCCCAACTTAATCTACTTCTGAGAAGAAAAGATGCTGATCAGTGAAGAAATTCTTACAACATTGTTTAAAGCTCATTAAAAGAGCTAATGGAAGGTGGTTTTTTATTATTTTAGGGACTCAGACTTTCTAGGAGACCACCACATGTGCAGATGAGCCTAGGATAAAACTGGTACATATAGGAACAGGATTTTATGATCATGATTTTCTGCTTGATTAAAGATCCTCCTCTTGAATTACTGCAACTTAATCTGGGTGCACAGGACTAAGTGGCACCAGCTGAGGACACAGCCCTGAGCAGATTTAACAAGTGACAGTGATTTAGGCCCTAGACAGCTTTTTCTGTCTTTCTTCCAAGCAAAGGAAGATTTTTTTTTTTTTTTCTCTCCCCAGAAATCAGAGCTGGTGTCCTTGTGCCTGCAGCTGGATTTCACAGGCACACTGCGACTGACAGTTCCCATATGTGCGAATGGGATTTTCCTTATGTTGTTTTTAAAATCCTCAAACATTGCAAAGAACTGATATTTTTCCCAAAGTGCTCCAGGGAAACAACTCACAGGAGAAGCGCTAAGCCTCATGGACCGAGTGACCACGCTGACAGCAAGATTGGCTCGAGCAGCTCAGCAGTCCAATTCAAGCCACAATAAATCAATATTTCTAATATTCTTCCTTCTGGAGATCAAGCTTAAAAATGTGTTCCTAGAGTCATTAATCAGACTGTAAAATAAAAATAAAAAAAGCTCTATGTTCTCCTGAATTTCGAAGATTTAGTTCCGAGCCCTTCAATGGCAGTCAGTGAAGCGCCTGTGGAGCTGCACGGCAGCGATCGCCCGTTCCCAAGTTCCTAACGACACTCCAGTGCTTTACACGGGTTTCTTTTGTTATAACTCGGATGTGACCGCTCTGCATCATATCACATATTCTCAAGCGTGAAATATTTAAGCAAAGGAGTCCAGATGTTAAAGCCGTGAGGAGATTAGAGACTGGGTTGGGAGAAATGTATTCCAGCTTAAAGCTGGTCTACACAGCTCCCCACCCCAACAAGTAAAAAGGACTTTGGCTCTAGCGCTCTCTCTTAGGATAAGGCTATTTTACAGTAACTACGCAGGTAATTAATGATCATGTCAGGACTGCTTTACGTTCCCAGAGTGGTGTGCAGGAGCTTTACTATAAATTAAAACTTCTAAGTTTTTATTGGACTTTTGCACCATAGCTCACTTAAAGGACAAGTTGTAGAAAGCTCCAAAAATTAACTCTCCTTGTTTGCCACGAGAAGAGATTCAGATCTTCTAAATTAAAGTTTTAGTAAGGAACAAAGCAGCAAGGACATATAGACATCACAGGGGTGAAGGGAGAGGAAAAGGGAATTTCAGACAGATCTCTTACATTCATTAGAAGTGTAATCTAGATCTGGATTTATTATTTTGTCAACTCATTTTTTTTGGCACCTAAAAGCACCTCAGAACATTTTAAACACTTCAGCAATAACAGCGCAAAGTCTCACTGTAAGTGTTCAAGTCTCTGACATTTTCATAAAACAGTGACAAAATCTAATAGTCTTTCTAATGTGAGAGTTCAGAAAGCAGCCGCAGCAGGGAAGGGGGAGCAAGACCCTCCTCAGAAAACCCAGCCGCCTGCAGGTCTCCGCAGGGTCAGGAAGGTGAACGTATGGGGGGCACAGCGAAAAGGCTGGTTCGTTACAGGCATTTTCTTGGGGTTGGTTGGCTATCGGTGTTGAAGTGTGAACGACAATTCTGATTTGTCCCGGTAGTGGGAATATAGGGGGAATCCATGCAGAGCTTCAGGTGTGGGAGTGAGCTTACATACACCCTTTTCTTACCTGGAGAATATGTAGGGTCCCTCTTCTCAGCTGTCTATTGCGATAGAGCTTTTTGGGATCTTGCTGCCAGAGGAAAGAAGGACAGCTGAAAGGTTGGGTGGGAGAGAGAGAGACACAACGTGTCACTGCTAAAGCCAAGGAGCCAGACTGGGCAGGGCAAAAACTCACTACCAGTAAGTGTTTTGTAGCTCCAGCCACCCCCTCTAACCTACCTAGAGAGGAGAGCTGGGAAGTTTGATCCCTTGAGACCAGGGTAGTTGAGAAACACCAACTGTTCAAGATCAACGCGGCTGAAGGTCCTCAGCCCTTTCACAGAAAACAGCCGGAGCAGCATTAATAATAAACTGGTCCCCTTGTGCACCAGCCAAAGCCCCCTGACCCTGCAGCCTCCTCCTCTCTGTTGTTAGCTTTGGACTTGACCTCCATACATCACCATCGCTTCTACAAAGCTATCTTTGGCATCAGGACTCACTTCTAGCACTTGTAAATGACTATGCCTTTTAACAAAGATTCAAGGGTTACAGGTCCTCCAATTTAGCAAAGAACAGGTGGGCTTCAACGTACAGGGGAACCATTCATTTTCTCCCCATGATTATTTCAGTAGGGTCAAAAGATAAAGGTGCTTCTCCCAACTGAGTCATATCCAACAAGAGCAACCCCATTACTCAGAACACTGTGATGAAGGGTCGCTCCTTGTGCTAGTAAAGGCCAAGTTGGAAATTAAATCACTACTTATTAAAAAAAATATTCATACCTATTTGGGGCAATGCCATTGCTTTAATATCCAGAACTGATCCTGTGCTGAGTTAGAGGCATGGACTCACCGCTCTCCTACACGGAGATAGATGACAAATGCCTTTGACAGTGCTCTGTGTAAGAGGAGGACCCAGTAATTGCTGGAGGTCTGGACTGGGAGCTGCAGCTCCCACTGCCTGGTGCAGCCTGGCAGTGACTGCATTGATCCCACTCCGGGCTCCTTGCCTCTCCAAGATTAAAATGGCTCAGAGGACATTATTTCGGCCCAGTTTTTATCTTAGTCAAGAAGAGTGGCAGAGAACTGAATGCAAATTATTCTCTTCTGTAACGCAGACATGGCTGTCAGGAAAAGGACCAAGGCAGCACGGGACCATTTTTATTCTTAGACAACTGTAACTGGATACCTACTTGGTAAGGAGACTGGAGCTTAGGAGCTTATTTACCACCATCGAACTCTTGAGCTCCACCCTTGATTTCATCCCTAGCAAGGAGGACTGGAGAATGAGATTAATACCTTCGCAGAGAGAATCAAGAGTCCAGGCATCGTTATCAATCCTGCCATGGAGAAGAAACTTCTTCAGCAGACGGATAACTGAAACAAGTTGCTAAACTGTTTGTATCCTTTTCCCACCATCATTCTCTCATAGAAGATGTAAGATCTGCAACTTACTGGAAAAGTAAAGTTACAAGCAGGAAGAGGAGAATTGTCACTGTTGAGCTTCGCTCTAGCTCTGTATTGGTTCCTGCAACGTCTCCTCTCACTGACAGCATGGAGCAAGTGTCCTGATTAAATAATAATAAACCTCGCTGCATTTAATCATTGGGTTTTATAGTTAATAATAAGGTTCAAAACTCCAGGCTGTCGTTTGTAAAGAGAGCACAGAAAACATGAAGCAGCATAATATGCTTCATGTGAGGAATATAATCCCTTTCTCAGAAGGGCCCAACAGGCTCACTCAAGGACAGTCAAGGACGACTCAAGTTGCGGACAAAAGACAAGCTCGTTTTATTTCCATGTGAAATTAGACTGGGCAGACCAGGAATACAGGTACAGCTTCCAATGCAAGGAAAGCTGAATCCTCCGAAAGCACCAGGTGCCTGCACAGGAATTCAGGCTTCCTCGAGTCCATGGACGCCTTGGGAACATGGGGCACCCAAAGAATGGGGACTGCGGCCAAAACAGACCAGCTGCCTCGGCCAAACACCGCACAGGGGACTGGGTGGAAGAAAAGCCACCCAAATTCAGACTCTAGGCTGACACCTGCAACCTTGGCCATCCACTTTATCAGCACATTTTCCCCTGCTGTGGAAACAGAACAGTAAAATAAAACAAAAACCGGATGAGGAAGAACTTCTTCCCTCTGAGGGTGACGGAGCCCTGGCCCAGGCTGCCCAGGGAGGCTGTGGAGTCTCCTTCTCTGGAGATATTCCAGCCCCG